>MAAB01001378.1_pt1 | contig 25500 bp, 24 predicted proteins | sample 1115991 | NCBI WGS metagenome assembly MAAB01 (sample SAMN04961124, study PRJNA320927) | seawater metagenome | isolation source: sample BD02T18 sea water enriched with oil for 18 days | place: USA:Gulf of Mexico | collected 2013-07-27
TACTCCCAATCCATATTTTATTACAGAAGAGTCAATTCTTAATGCAGTTTCCAATGCCTCATTAATAGCTTGCGTAAAAGATAGTTCTCTCACATTGACTCCTTATATAAATATTTATTCATATTTTCATATTTTGGCCAAGCTGATTTTTCTGCAAATTGAAAAGCATCTTTTATCTCTATATTTATTTTTCCTTCATATGAATTTAATACTTCCTCTGATAAGTTTTCCATTAAGTATTTTTTTAAAGATATTAAGGGGTCTTTTTTAAGAAAATTTTCGTACTCACTGACTTCTCTATATCCAAGTTCATTATCATAATTTGGCCCACAATGTTCTCTAAATCTATAGGTGTCTAATTCTATGAAAAATGGTTTCTTATTTTTTCGTACATAATTTATTGCATCTTTTAATTTGGTATATGTATCTTCAATATCATAACCATTTGCATGGGATGATTCAATACCAATTTCTTTTGCTAGGTTATATATTTTTCTATTTTTTGGCTGTCTTACTTCTAGCTTTGAATATACAGAATATAAATTGTTTTCACATATAAAGATAACGGGTAAATCTTTTAATGCTGCAAAATTTAGAGATTCGTAAAATACTCCTTCTTCGCTTGAGGCATCACCAAGAAAAACTGTACTCAATCTATTTTCATTTTTTATTTTAATTGATAATGCCAGCCCAACTCCAATAGGAATAGTTCCTCCGACAATAGCAGTACTGCCCATAAAACCTACACTTTTATCTATTAAGTGCATGGAACCACCCAATCCTTTGGAGCAACCTGTTTCTTTTCCATATATTTCTGAAATCATCTCTTTAAGGTTCCCTCCCTTTGCAAGATAATGTGCATGAGCTCTATGGGTACTAACCGCATAATCGCCATTTGAAACAAATTGTGCATAGATTGAAGGAACTAGCTCTTGTCCAATACTAAGATGTGTTGGACATCTCATTTGACCATCAGAATATTTTTTAGCAATTTGCTCTTCTGTCTCTCTAATTTTGTATGCTGTCAAATATATTTGTGTTAATTCTTTTATTTTAATATTCATGTGTTACCTTTAAGGAATAAACCAATAGTAATCACCTGTGTACCCAACTTCATCAAAGAAAGCAATCCATTCATCTACACTCATAATTGTCTTGGCTGTTAAATTCCAAGCATACATAGCTTCTTTTTCTTCTTCGTTGCGATAGGCATCCACCGTTATAAAACTTTTTCCTCGACTGACTCTCTGTATTTCCCTTAGTGCTTTTTCACATTCGTCTTTTTCAAGATTATGAATAGTATTGATGGATATAACAACATCAAATGAATTGTCTTCAAAGGGAATATTTCTAGCATCGGCAACTGTTAAAAACTGTTTTACTTCTTCTTTCGCATTTTCAATTGCGTATTCTGAGACATCAATACCTTGGATATCTATATTGGGAATGAGTTGAATCATATCATAAATCATAAAACCTTTTGCGCACCCAATATCCAAAACTTTACTATTTGAATTCAAATTAAAATATTCTTTAAAGGTAGGGATGACAGGTTGCCAAAATCTACTCATGTACTTGAAGCCGCCGTACCCATGACTTCTATCACCATCAAAAAAATCTTTTCCAAATTTTCTTGCAATTGATCTGTCTTCAAGCGTTTTAGAATCAGCTCTGTGTTTTAAATCTCTTTTTGTTGTAGGGTAGTTTTTTAATAAATCGATTTCAGTACCCATTTTATTCTCCTAAATGTAGATTCTTCATAACTTTTAAATTATAATAATTATCTTCATCTTTTAATATATTTAACTTATACTTTTCGATAATTTCTTCTATTGCGGTATTTACCCCAAATAAAGGTTTAAATCCAGTATTTAAAAGTTTATCTGAGTTTAGTCTATATGATCTTGGATCATTTGATTCACTAACAATAATTTCAGCATCTATATAATTTGTGACTTTATTTGCAATATCTAATATAGAAATATTTTCAAAACCTGCGTTATAAACACCTGACAAGGTATCATTCTTTAAAAAGTGTAAATAAACATTAATCATATCTTTTATATGAATATTTGGTCTGGTTTGATCTCCTCCAAACACTGTTATTTTTTTATTTTTTAAAGCTTGCATTGTCAACATATTAACAGATACATCCAGTCTCATTCGAGGACTGTATCCACAAACTGTTGCTGGTCTGATTATAACAGTATTAATTTGATTGGCATAACTCAAGAATACTCTTTCGCTAATCATCTTGGTTTTATTGTAATCACTAATTGGGATAAGATCTAAATCCTCCGTAACTTGTTCTTCCTCTTTAATTCCGTACACGCTTCCACTACTTGCATAAATGAATTGACTAACCCCATATTTGATAGCTTTTTCAATTAATAATTTTGAGGCTAGAGTATTTACTTCCCACGTGAGTTTTGAGTTTAAATCTCCTGTTGGGTCATTTGCAATATTTGCTAAATGTAAAACTGCATCTATTTCCTTCATTGGAATAGAGTCAATATCTAAAATACTGGTTTTGATAACTGTTAGATTATTCGTAGGCTCTAAATAATTACCAAACCACATTGTATCAACTACAGTAACTTTATAGCCTTCATCTAATAGAGATTGGGTTAATAAAGTACCAATATAACCAGCCCCACCAGTTACTAATATATTTTTCATTATAAGCCTTATTTTTTATGTATATATTGCATGGGTTGTTTTAATAAATCATCATAGTTATCTTTAACCCATTTTATTGTTCTGTCTATTCCAGTTTCTAAAGATATCGTGTCATTCCAACTTAATGTATCTCTTAACTTGGTGCTATCAAGTAAATATGAGCCGTCTTTACCTTTTCTATCTTCTGTTACTTCTACATTATCCTCAAAACTTACGCCAAGCTGATCAGCTGTCATTTGAACAAGTTCCCTAATCGAAATATTTTTTGTTGTAGAAATGTGATAAGTATCTCCTATTTTCCCATTCTCTAAAATCTTACTAGTCGCATCTGAGACATCATCCATATGGATAAATGATCGCACTGAGTGACCTCCACCATGAAGGGGAAGTTTTTCCTTAGTTAAAAATGACAATATTGTTTTAGGTACTATTCTATATAGTTGCTGGCATTCTCCAAATACATTTGCCGCTCGGGTGAAAACTACAGGAAAATCATAGGTATCATAAAAGTTTTTCAAACTCATATCTGCTGCTGCTCTAGAAGTTGCATAAGGTGTGCTTGGATGATAGTTACTATGTTCTTGAACTAAGCCCTGGCAGTTACCATAAACTTCTGGTGTTGATATATGAATATATTTGTCTAAAAACTTTAAATTCTTTAACTGATTGTGAAAATTGATTGTTGAAACTGTATTCGTCATATACCAATGCTCTGGGTTATCCCAACTTTGACCAACCATGCTTTGTGCTGCAAAATTGACAATCTTAGAAACTTTTTCTTTTTTGATTAAATCGATAATGTCATTTAAATCTTTATTTATATCATATTGATAAAATTTAAAATTGTTCAAATTTTTATTTTTTTTATAGGGTAGAAAAACTGGATTTATTTCTTTTGATCGACTTAATCCTAATACTTTATTTCCTAAACTCAATTGATTATTTATAAAATTTGATCCAGAAAAAGAGTTGCTGGCTAAAACTAATATTTTACTTGTCATATATTTTCCTTAAAATCACATCTAACTATATCTTAATTCGTAAACTATGATATAGTGGTATTTTCTTACTATAAAATACTAAATTTTTATCTAATGACTAATCCCAGCTACTTTTTACGATCTTTTTTATAAATAGCTATTATTTTCTTTGCCAGCTTGCGATAAGATAGTGCTTTAGCTATTTTTTTAAAATCTTTTTTTGGTTCAAGTTGCTGTTGTAAAATGTTTTCTAATTCTTTTTTTGATTTATAATAAAGTACTTCCTTGTCCCATGTTTCTTTTTCAAGAGTTATATTTCTTGAGTCAAAAATAACTGGGATTGAACCACAAGCAGCACTTTCTGCTAATCTTTGAGTATTAATAGTTCTTCCTGAAGATAATAATGTGTACTTAGAACTGTTGTATAGTTTTTTTATTTCACTATGAGGAAGAGAACCTTTATAATATTTTTGTATATTTTTATTCTCGTGTATATCTCCTGCCCATCCATACAATTCTAAGTCATAATTTAAATTATTACATATTTCTGTTATCCATTCAATTGTTTTATTCCTAATATAAATTTGTTGAATATAAATAATATTATTATCCGTAAAAGTAATATCGTCTGCTAATAAAACCTTGGATATATTTTTAGATGAAAAATCAATACCATTTTCAACTAAAGAGTATAGTTTCTCACTTATATCTTGATTTATGAAAGGTAACATCCTTTGTATATATTCCTTTGTATAATAAGTTCCAGCAAAAACAATTTTATTTTCTCTTGACACTTTATCATCTATAAAAAAGTCATCTTTATTTATGCATGAGTATTGCGGATATATTACTTCTGGACTTATTCCTTTTTTTACTAAGACATCTTTCCAATCATTTAAATATATAAAATAATTATCTCTTTGTCTATGAGGTTGCTTTTCATCAGTAAGCAATATATTCATTGCATCTTGATACCAAATGAAATTATATACATCGTCATGTATATAATGATTATTAGGATGATTAATATTTATAGTAATATGGGGTTTAAATTTATATATGGATTTTAGTGCTCCCATCGCACAACAAGATTCCATGTCATTTTTTTGGATATGGTACTTTACCTTATATCCCATTTTTTTGAAAGTCTTAGCTATGTTTTCAGCTGAATATTGCATAACTGTGGTTTCTCTACATGCTGGTAAAAATATTCTAAGTGGTTTTGAAAAATCTGGTCGATGAAGTCTTATTTTACGTATATATCCATTTATAATATTAAGTCTTTCCCTTTGTGCCGCAGCTATTATTTCAGCTAATTTTTTGGAAAATTTTTTTTGTTCTTTTTCTTGGAATGACGTATTCCCGTAAGATATCTTTTGGGGTAATCGGTTCATAGTGGTTTGAAAATAAGAAAAAACCTCTTCCAATGGTAAATGGATACAGTTCTTTGGCGTTTTATGGAGTTTTTCTCCTGCATAATAACAAATTTGTAAACCATCAACAGCTGTAGTGAGGGTTACTCTATTTTGTTGTTTTGCTGTTTCTAAAGCTATTTTAGCATCTAAAAAATAGGTATCTTGAAATTTATTTACCATTTATTTTCTTTGGGAAAGAATAAGGTTTCTCAAAATAGTATTTTTAAAGTCTTTAAAGTTCATAGAGATACCCTTTCTATAGTTAGTACGCATTATAATTGAATTAACTAAATAATAACTTACAAATGGTTATTGGTCACTTTTCTAAATTTTAAAATTTTAATGTGACCGGGTGAAGAATCTTAAAATTAGCATTATAAAAATGCTTTTGTCATAATTCACTTTATATAAAATTTATATGATTAGGCTGTTTACCTGAAGGTGGAGTTAATGAAAACTTTCCTTTCTTGTAATCATCCAAGTATTCATTAACTTTATGCTGTAAGCATAAAGAACCGCACATTGATTGTGCATCAAAGTTAGGTGAAGAAAGATGATTCATAATTTCCCAGTACTTATCACTTTGCACGATATCTTTAAATCGTGTTTGGGTGATATTCCCAATGTGAAATCTACTATATCTTTCGTTAAATAACATTCCGCAAGGAGCAACTAGTCCTGAACCCGATATTTGTAATTGAAATGGTGTTCCATGACATTTTTTATAACTTCTTTTTCCTTCTGCATTGATTTTTGACCATTTCACACTTACTTGATAAGTATCATCACTATATGCTTCGGCTTCTTCTAAAATATCAGTTAGTTCAGCATATTTAGAATAATCAACTCCAAGTTTTCCATCTTCACTGTCACTGGTATGTTTAACAACAAGATAATCAGGTCTGATTTCTTTTCCGAGTTTTGCCAAAGGAATAACTTGATCTGCATCTTCTGGCATCAATACCATTTGCATTCCAATAGTCACTTTAAGATTATTTTTCTTTTTAATCTCAACCATATCTTTAATATTTTGAATTACCTGATGAAAATGTTTCTCTTTCACCCCCATAATTTCACCATATCGTTTTGGTTCACCTGCCGAAATATTAACTCTTAAGTATGTTAAATGAGGTAAAATTCTCTCTAAGGCCTCATATCTTGTATTATATCCATGTGTTGCAACAGCCATAGATATTCCAAGCTCTGAACCTCTAATTATTGTATGTTCGTAAATGGGAGACAAGGTGCTTTCTCCATCACTAACAAGTGAAATAGCTTTTACACCCATTTCTTGACAATCTTCAAGAAAATTGTCTATATGTTCTTTTGTAATATCAAAACGATCATTTTCTTGTAGTCTTGCATAACAAAAGTGGCAACCATAATTACATGCACGAGTTAGTGCCATATCAATGGTAATAGGGGCAATTCTTTTCCCTTTTTCCCACTCTTTAATTCTTTCTTGGTGCCAGGATATCTTTGTACCATCTAAAATAAGTTTATTTTCTTTTTCGATTTTCATCTGCTCTATCCTTTAATAATACAATAATAGGAAAATTACCAAGTTTTTGTCTTAAATAGGTTTCATAAGAAACTAAAAAATCATAAACGCGATTTTTCTCCATATATAAGCTTAATTCAATTGCTTGGTCTTTTACTGCTAAAACATCAATTTTATCTTTATATTGTGTGCTAAAAGATTGAACCTTTTCTAATTGTTGCGTAGGAGAAAGCTTCTTCCATTCCTGTAGCTTTAAGTGGGTACTATTGTTAGACATTTTAATTGTATTTTCTCTTATATCTTTAGAATTTAACATTATCTCGCCCCCCCCCAAACATTCAAACCAGTCTTTTGTAGCATCTTTAATAGAAGACTCATCCCAAACGGGAGCATCTTTATATAAGTCTAGATTTTTTAGCATAATTCTTACACCATTTTCAAAACTAACTTTGGGCGACCAGTTTAAAAGTTTTTTAATTTTAGATATATCTGCATGAGTAGAATCAGGTTCTCCTGGACGCTTTGGAATATATTGTTTCTCTCCACCAAGTAATTCTACTAGATAGTTAATGGAGTAGGTATTGTCACTACCTACATTAAAAATTTCTTGTGAATATTCTGAAATAGCAACTGTATAACATGCATCAACTACATCTGTTACGTAGGTAAAGTCTCTTGTTTGCTCTCCATCTCCGACAATCGTTAGGGGCTTATTATTTATTAATTGAGCAAGAAAGACTCCGAAAACTGCACCATAGGTACCTGTTGTTCTATGTCTTAATCCGTATACATTAAAAAATCTCATTGATACAACTGGCATATCATAAATTTTACCCCAATTAAGAACATACTCTTCTCCAAGATATTTAGTTAATGCATAGGGGTACTCAGGTGCTATGGGTGATGTCTCTGGCGTAGGGTATATTTCAGGTATCCCATAACAAGAAGATGATGCAGCGTAAACAAACTTTTTTAATTTTTCAGATGTCTTTGCTGCTTCTAGGATGTTGATAGTTCCATCAACATTTGCCTTGTGATATTTTACGGGATTGTTGATAGAAGGTACAATATCTGCCAATGCTGCATAATGAAATACATATTCTACATCTTGGAAGTACTTATTGATATTGATTGTATAATCACTTATATTCACTTGAATAAATGTGACCTTTGAATTATTTTTGTGATGTTCAATATTACTTAGTCTACCATTTGCTAAATCGTCAATTATTATGACTTCAAAGTTTTTTGAGATAAGTAAATCAACCATATGTGAGCCAATAAAACCAGCTCCTCCTGTTATAACAGCTTTCATTTTAGTTCCTAAATAAAATTATCATGATCTTCTGGATGTTCAAGTCTCCATAAGTAACGGTTGACTTCATCCATTCTGCAATTCAATCTACAATTTTTAATATCAAGTTCATTTTTTACATACTCATAAGATTTTTTACGTAAATCGCTTTCCCAAATTTCTTGAAAAGTGTTATCGTAAATACTTCCATAACAAAATTTGTCATTTCCTAAATACGCACTACATCCAAAAACTTTCCCATCCGCAGCAATATAGCCCCAAAAAAATGGAGTGGAATAGCATTTTGAGTACGATTGTTTTTTTTGAATGAACTTTTTCATGGTATTGGCTCTAAAAACTACATTAAAAGTAGCAGAATTAAATTTTTCCAATTCATTTTCTAGTGATAATAGATGAGTATAATCAATGTTTTCGTATTTTGTTGTAATGCTAGATAAATGTTGCGAATAAGGTTTAATAACTAAATAATCAACTCCCAAATCTTTACATTTCTGTGCTAGTATTATCGCTTCATCTTTATTTTCAGGTAATAAAACCATTTGAACACCTATTGTACAGTTTAGGTTATGCTCTTTTCTATAGAGAAGCGCATTTTTAAGATTCGTCATTACTCTTTGATAATCTTTTATATTGGTCTGATGTATTTTTGCATAACTTTCCGCAGTACCCGCATTCAAACTAACTTTTATCCATGAACAGTTTTTTATATAACTATGAACAGCTTTTTTATTTGCAGGAACAAAGTTTGTGGTTAGGGATGTATCAATACCAACTTCAGTACAATGCGCAACTATTAAGTCTAAATTTTTTGTGAGTAAAGGCTCTCCTTCACCTGCAAACATTACACTCTTTACACCATTTTTAGCCATATCTGTTAATGTATTTTTTAAGACATCAAATTCTAGTCCAATGTTTTCATATCCCATGTAGTCAAGTGCACAAAATGTACACCTGTGATTACAGCCACCATAAGGAGATATCTCTACATATATAGGATAGATTTTCTTGAGTTTTTTCCAATCATCTTTGGCTTCTTTCCATTGCGAAACTCTTATTGGATGGTAAGTAAGCTTGTGTGAATCGATAGAATATGTATCACTCATGAATGCTCCCCTTTTGCTCAGTTATAATTTCTTCCATTAAGTTCTCTATGGTATCTAAGCAGTTTTTTGGATATTTACCAACTGCTGTTTCTTCTGACATCTGAATACCATAAATACCACTTTTTAATGTATTATACATATCAATAACCTCTGGAATTGTAGGTATTGGATTATGTTCCATACTTTTGAGAAATTGAGTGGCAAGAAAAACTTTTTTATTACAAAATACTGCCTTATCAATTATAAATTTTTGATAACTTGGGACTTTTGATAAACCTATTTCAGTTGATAAGTCTCCTCTATCAATTAAAATATACTCTACTTCTTGAAGTATCTCTTCAAGATTGTTTACTGCACTTAATGTTTCAACCTTAGAGATTATAGTACTTGAAGTAATTAATTTTTTTGCACTCTTAATATCGTTTGCATTTCTTACAAAGGATAAGCCAACAAAATCTAAATTATACTTATTTGCTAGTTTTATAAGTTTTTTATCTTTTTCAAATAAAAATGGAATATTTTTGTGAATCCCTCTTACGTGCATACCTTTATTATTTAGGAGTTTTCCCGATGAATGGGATAAGAAATTAATCTTTGTGAGCTCTAAATCGATACTTTTAACAACAAATTTAAATATTGAATCATTCGCCCATACTTCATCTCCTGGACTCAAGTGCTTGAAAAATTCTTTATAATTCATTTGATTAAAATAAATGGAAAATTCTTCATTTTCATGGATATCAATATATCCATCTGGAAAATTTGCAGTTCTTACTTTATTCCCGGGTAAATCCATTAATATTTGAGCATCTTTTATTTGTGATTGAATTTCTAATATATATTTCTCTATGTCCTCTATATTTCCATGAGCACCATTGATTCTATAAATGTTTCTTTTATTATGAACTTCGCTTAATTTAGTAGTATGAAGTAGTGATGGTCCTACTGTTGCAATTACTCTTTTCAATTATTATCCTTGAATAAATTTATTCTCATTTAGTTTTATTATAGTATCGGCAATTTCAGTTCTCATAAAGAGTTCGCTAGGTCTTTTATTTTCTGCTAACATTGCTCTTATTTTTGTGCCACTAATTTTTTCTATAAACTCTTCATTATGATTACATGTTCTATCAGAAACTATTTGAGCGCACTTTTTACAATAAAATGGCTCACTCAATAAAAGTAGCTCAATCCCTAAATCATGATCCACTTGGATCTTACGGGCAAGTTCTTGCGCTTCATATTTTCCATAGTAATCTCCAACCCCAGCATGATCTCTTCCAATTATAAAATGTGTGCACCCTAAATTTCTTCTTATAATTGCATGAAATATTGCTTCTTTTGGTCCGGCATATCTCATGGGAGTTTTTAAAGTATCAAAATAGACATTTAATCCATTGTAATATTCATTAATCATAGTATTATATCCATTTATAACCGCTTCTTCGCTAAAATCTCCGGCTTTCTTCCATCCTACTAATGGATTTATAAATAGGGCATCACATATATCTAATGCTACTCTTTGTAAATGTTCATGTGCTTTATGTATAGGGTTTCTTGTTTGAAAACCAGCTATAGTTTTCCACTTCTTACTTTTAAAATAGGCTTTTGTCTCTTTTGGGTTTAAACTATTTTTTAAAATATCATCATCTGTGATAAATACTTTCCCTCCGACTCTATATTTACTTCTCGCTAGCTCTTTTGAAACTCCTGGATGTTTTATATCATTTGTTCCAAATATTTTAAAGGTATCTTGTTCTAAATCCACTTGATAACAATCGTCAATTTCAAGATAACCAATTATATGGGATTTATAAGATAATTGTAATATCTTTAAGTCAACAATTTCCATATACCTATCATGATTCAAATCCAAACTAATAGGTATTGTCCATACCTCACCATTATTTAAAATCATTTTATTCACAACGCTATGATAATCAGATGAAGACATAAATCCTTCAAGCGGAGAAAACAAACCTGTTGCTATATTTATACAATCTTGTAATAGTTCTTCGTTTAATTCGTAACTAACTTTCATTTTCTATACTTTCTAAATAGCTTATTATTTTTTGAAAAGATTCTTCTATGTTTAGGATTGAGGTATTAATGACTAAACTTGGATTTACTGGTTCCTCAAATTGCAAATCAACACCTACTACATTTGCATCTTTATACACATTTTCTTTATTTTTAATATCGTTTAAATCTCTTTTTAAATAGATTTCTTCGTAGCGAGTGAATTTATTTCTTGCAAATTGACGTAATTCTTGAAATGGCGATATATTACAAACAATGGGGATGATATTGTTTTGTTCTAATATATATGCACTTAACAGTATTCTTTTTATATTTGTTACTCTATCTTCTTTTGTGAATCCTAAGTCATTGTTATAAAAATCTCTGACTATATCACCATCGATTATATAGTTTTTGATATGTTTTTTATCAAAATATTCTTTAATCAGAGTACCCAGTGTTGTCTTACCACTACCACTTACTCCTAGTAACCAAATAATCATTAGTTTTCTTTATAAAATTCAGCAATTGAATTACAGATATATATGATTTCTGTTTGAGTTACATTCGCAATTGGCAGCGTCAAAATCTCATTTGATAATTTTTGAGTATTTTCTAAATGTATATTTCTATGAAGATACGGATTTTGTTTATGGATTAATATAGGGTAGTGAATTTTAGCTTCAATTTTTTTATTTAGTAAGTAGTTTTGTAATGCATCCCTCTTTTTTACTTTAATAATGAATGTGTGATATGTATGATAAATATAGGTAGGAACATTAATTAAGTCAACTTCAGATACATTTTTTAATAACTTATGATAAACACCTGCACTTTGAACTCTCCTTTTAAGTAGAGAATCTAGTTTTGTTAATCTATAATTTACGATTACTGCATTCAGACTATTTAATCTTGAGACTCTTCCAATGATACTTTGAGTGTCTCTATCAATTAGTCCATGGTTTCTTACTTCTTTAAAATATTGAGCTATTTCTTTATTCTCAGTTGTAATAACCCCTCCATCAGTTATCCCAGATAAGTTTTTTGTTGGATGCAGAGAAAAACAGCCAATTTTCCCAAAAGTTCCTGTTTTTTTGCCTTTATAAGTTGAACCAGCACTTTGTGCAGCATCTTCTATTATGGGGATACTATATTTATTGGCAACGGAAATAATTTCATCCATATCACAAACATGACCCATTAAATGTACAGGAATAATAGCTTTTGTTTTTTTAGTAATAGCTGCTTCTATTTTAGATGAGTCCATGAGGAGGCTGTCATTGATATCTATAAAAATAGGTGTAGCTCCTACGTATTCTATTGCATTTGCTGTAGCTATAAAACTATTTGATACTGTTATCACTTCATCATTTTGTCCAATACCTAGACTTTCTAAAGCAAAAATTAGTGCATCAGTTCCTGAGTTTAATGCGACAGCATATTTACTACCACAAAATAATGCAAAGTTCTTCTCAAATTCTTCTATTTGTTTTCCATATACAAATTGTCCACTTAAGAATAACTCTTTTAATTTTGGTGAGATCTCTTTGTCATATTCTTCTTCGCTTACACTTAAATCAAGAAAGTTTATCATTGCTCTTCCTTAAAGTATTTATTGTAATAAAAATCTAAGTCATCTTTATATTGATTGTTAATTAATTTTGTGTCATTTCTATAGGAGAGTATAGGTAAATGTTTCTCTTTAAAATTTAAGTGTATATTATCTTCTTTAACAAAAGAATGAAATTTATTTACAACTGCAAAACTATTATTATAAATTTCCTCGTAATCTATATTTAAAGTATTATTATTAAAGCTTTGAACAATATCATCTATTTCATTTTGAATAGATTTAACTTGAAATACTATTTGCTCAATAGGATGTTTTATTTTTAAAACTTCATTAATATTCTTTGGTGGATGTCCATAAAATACATTGATATCATTATTTTTACTTAAACGTGCATTAATAATAGAGTTACATACAAAATATAAATCTCTAGTCATGTTAATAATTTTGATATTCTTTAAATTCTTTTGTATTTTAATTAAATTAGATAATGCAAATACGTTATCTATTATTAGGGGGAGTTTTTTTGTATTTGTTATTGAGAGTAAATTTTGTTTGAGTTTTGTAAAGTCATTCAATTTGGAATAATGTTCTTCTCCTTGAAGACTTAACATTTCTTTCCAAAACCATCCCCATTCATGAGGCTCATTTATACCAAAGGTATTCCCATATTTTGATAGAAAATTACTTTTGTAATTTTTTTCTATAAAATTCTTCTCTAACTCTATCCCAAATAGTGGAGCTTTATAGAACTTTGCTAGTAGATTACTAATGTAACCGAGTTCCAAATTACTTGTAAGTAACTGCTGTAATAAAGTCGACGCTCCCCTTGGTTGCGCTATAATAAAATAAATAGGATAAGAATTGTCAGTAAAATCTGCAATTAATTTATTATTTTCTACCTTTAAAGTCTTATTTAATAGATCTAACATCTTTTATTCTTAAACAAAATTTATATGATTTTTTTTAGAAATCATTGCTGGATTTAAGATATTATCTACTACATTATTTAAGTCGTGATATCTGCAACCAGCTGGACATTTTGATAAATCCAGTTTCTTGGATAAATTAATAATATTTTTTTCAATCTCATCTAAACTGTCTGTAATTTTTCCTACACTAATACGATGTGGGCCACAATAAACAATCTTATCATCCTCATAAATATTTACATTAAAGAACCCCGCTACACACATCTTATAGTCAAATATAGTGTGTTCCTGTTCATGTGATAGTATTTGGTGCGGCCGGTAGAATACACTAAAGTTTTCATTTTCAAAGTCTTCTTTAATTTTATTTGCAATAGTAGTTATCTCATCATAAGTTAAATTATTTTTATCTATTCTCTCTCCGACACTACCTCTATTAAAAACTGGTTTTATAGAAAAATAATCTGCTTTTATTTGATGAGCTAATTGAGCACTGTTATATAAATCACTAATATTTTCATGATGGGTTGCATACTGTATACCGACTGTCGGTGTTTTACCTTCTCTCTTATCAATCAAGCTTTTCGTATTCTTAATAATTTTATCAAAATGATTATTTACATCATGCATATGATTATGAACTTTAGTGCTTCCCGCATCCAAACTAATTCTGACCCAAGTAAAATGTTTTAAGATGTCATCTTCGTATTTATGCATTAGGTAACCATTCGTAAACATTGCTTGTTCAATACCCATGTCAGCAATCTTACTAACAAGTTCTTTAAATCTAGGATATGCAGTTGGCTCACCATTTCCTACATAGCTTACTGCTTTTAAACCTCTTTTTTTAGCTTTTTCCAAAAATGATAATATTTTATCAAAGTCTAATAAATTAGCTTTTTTGAGTTGATACTCATATGCGGTACACCATAAACATTTGTGATTACAAAAGTTCCCTAAACTAATCGTTGCATGAACTGGAAAAACTGGTTGCATATTTTTAATAGCAACAATATTTTCTGGGTGATACATTATCTTATCGAAATCTAAAAAATTCATTTTGGCTCCTATATTATTTTTTTTCTGTATTTTGGGAAAAAACTATTATTCTTATTATTGGTAATACTTGTAAGCTTATCATAAATAGTATGATTATATATTTTTTTCCCAATGTAATAAGGCACTTTGTCTTTAGACATTTCTTCTTTAAATTTATAAAGAGTACCTTGTCCTCCTGCTAAAAATAATGCTTTATTCTTATCTTTATAAAACTGCGCAATAAAATTCAGTAATTTAGAATTTAATCTAAATTTGTGGTAGTTGTCTTTTGTTCCACTTAAAAAGTAATAGCAACAGTTATTTCCTTCTAAAATTATTGCGCTCATTACTGTTTCATCTAAATACTTTATACTAAAGACCTTTGCAAAATTGTTAGTAATTAATTCTTTCAAAACTAGGATATCAAATAAAAAATATTCTGATGCTTTAATTCTTCTCATTGTCTCTTGATATGGAATGTAGAAGTTTTCTATTGAGTCTTCACTGAATGAAAATCCGGGTTCTAGTCCTTTTTTTATATCTGATTTCTTACTTCTTGACATACATTTAAAATAATCCTGTGTTAGATTAATATAAATATGATCTTGAATATATGTAATGTCAATATATTTTTTATATATTTGAATATTTTGTACAGTCATTGGATTAAATCTAATAAACTGGGATATGATGTGTTTCTCATTACAAAAGAGGTTGAATTCATTAAAAAAAGAGTCCAATAAATCTATATTATTATTATAATATTCTCCATAATCAAACGGTGCCATAATATCAAAATATGTAATACCACATATTTTTGTGCTTATTTCCCTTTTAATAAATTGATAGTAAACAAAATCTGAATTAGTAGTATCTTTTATCAAAAAATAGTACGGGATGGAGTTTTTTTCAAAACTTGATACAATTTGAGCATATTTTGGATTATGATAAAATTGTTTAATTTGAATGGTCTTTTTAATAAAATCAATTGAATCTAGATTTATCTCCCCATGAAAAATTTTAGAACTCATAATATATCTCTTGTAAATAGGGACTTGGACTCTGTGCTCTTATTCTTCTTATATAACTATGAGGAATTATCGTAATTCCATTTTTAGTATATTTAAGTTTTTGATTAATGAATGAAATTTTCATGATTATCTTTAAAATAACTTTCTAAAATATCTTTATCTATGTAATTCAGCCAAATACCATCAGCTTCGACTTCTATTGCTTTCTCTATCATCATAACACTATTTTTGTAACTTGGGTAAATTGAAGGAGTAGAATATACTATAATGTCTTCTTTGTGAAATATTTCAACTAATTCTTTTGATAGCATCTTGTTTTGGATATGAACTCTTGAGGGTTGAAAATCTAGATGATTTATATTTTTTGTTTTTAATATAGTTTCTAAATGATTTCTTAGATAGTTTTCTGAAATCTCAATTTTAAATGCAGGAAAAAGTTCTTTTATTTTTTTGCTACCTTCAATATCACTACATACTATGGAAATAGTATCAGAATATTCTTTTTTTAAAACTTTTTGTAAACTTGTAATCACTTTATGTTTTATGTTGACAGATAAGTGTGAAATATTAATATTACTTTCGGGGAAAAAACCTGGATGAAAACTAGTTCTTATATCTAATAAAAACCTTTGATTGGGGAATTCTTTAAGTATTTCTTCTAACGAGTAAAAAGTATATAAATCTTGAATTGAATTCAATTCCTCGAAGTTGTAATCAAAGATTAATTGATTTAAGTTACAAAGTCTATCTAATGATAAATCATGAAATAACACAGCAATATTATCTTTCGTAGGAACAATATCTATTTCAATGATAGAGTTTTCTATCATTACATTAATTGCATTAATTCCTTCTTTGGAATTTTCTTGCTGATTTCCTATTTTCCCCCTATGTACTACTAGATTCATTTTCGTTTCATTTCCATGATATATGTTTCTTTAGTAGAAAAATCATTTGTATTTTTTGATATAACAGAACGATGTCTACAGTGAGTACAGTTTTTGCAGTCTTCATTCATATTTTCCAAATCATTTACACCCGTTCTAAATTTTTCCATTTCATTCGAATTCCAAATTGACAAGATGTCTTTTTCAAATATATTCCCAACTGGTTTATATGAAACTGGACATGGATATACATCACCATTAGGCTGGACGGAAATCCTATACCATGGCATGTTACAATGTCTATGTCCCAAATCTTGGGTCTCTCTTTGATTTTCAATCCAACTTCCACTTTGTAGAACCAGTTTTACATCTTTTTCTTTGGCATACTCGATTGCTTCAGTTGTATGTTTTGTGTAGTATTCTTGGTTATTCATCGGCATTAAGGGAGACATCTCATCAGAAAAAGATTTGAATGAAGTTAGTTGTACTCCTTCTTTAGCATTATAATTTTCTGCAAAATCAACAGCTAGTTTTAATTCATGAATGACGTCAAGTAAACCAACTGTAGAAATTCTTAAGATTGGGTATATTGTATTGTTCTTTTTTTTAACTTCATTTAAATAAGAGATGTTTTTTCTGATTAAATCTAATTTTGCAACACCCATATTTTCTTTGTAGGTTTTGTGTGTAAAGCCTGTAACTGATATTGTAATATATTTTAGTTTTCCAACAATCACATTAGAAATTTCTTCTGTTAGAAGTGTTCCATTAGTTGAGAAGTAACTATCTATATTATAGGAAGAAATTTTGTTAAATATAGGAATAAACTCTTTACATGTCAAAGGTTCATATTTACTAAATAAAGTGATAGATTCCAAATGTTCTAATAATGGATCTAAAAGAGAAAAATTAGTTAAATTAAATTCTGCAACCTCTTTAGGGTCAAAAAAACTTAGATGACAAAATCGACATCTTATATTACACTTACTACTTAAGTCTAAATCTATATGAGAGGGATACTGTTTCATCATTTTCCTTTTATATGAATACTACCAAAATTTCTTATACTTAATAATTCTCAGAGTATACTATTTGTTTTTTTTAATATAAAATATAAAAATTCACCTTGATATTTTTCATCAAGGTCTTTTATATTCATTTGTTGTTTATCTTGTTGTTTCATATTTAATAGACTATTAAGTGTCTCAATATGAGGCGAAAATAAAGATGATGTAAAGCTACGTAAAACTGTAAATCCTAATTTTAACAACTCACTGCTTAAAAAATTATGATTAAAAAAATGATAATGGTTCCCACCTCGAACAGCAGGAGAATAACCTTTCATCTCATCTGTCATAAAACTAGAATGATTAGGAATCGTAAGAAAAAAGGTGCCATCTTTATTAAGAAGTCTTTCTATTAGAACTAATTCTTGTTTGGGGTTAAGACTATGTTCTAAGCTATGACTTGAAAAAATATAATCAAATTTTTCAGTGGAGTTTTTAGTATAATCAATTAAGGTACCTTGAAATCCTTGAAATTTCATTTGTTCAGTAATAAAATCTATGGCTTTACTTGAGACATCTACCCCTAAAAGTGAATTAGTATTGAAATATTTTGATGCAGAAGTAAGAAGTCCTCCCCAGGAACACCCAATATCAAGTATTTTTGGTTCTTTTTTATTATTTATTGGTAACAAGGATAGATAATAGTCATAACGTTTCATTTTCTTTGACCATAGTGAGTTAGGTTGAAAAATATCTGACTTTGTTGTAGGTAACATTACTCCAGAATGCTTTAAATATTGAGAACTATAATATTCAAAAAGTGATTCTTTAGTTGGTCTAGGGTTACTATAAATATGTCCACAATCAATACAAGTGACAAGATTAAGTGTGACCCAATTATATTCTTCATAAATATGTTGTTTACTTGAATGACTACTACAAAATGGACACGAAATAATTTCACCATATTTACACCAAGATACATTTTCAATAAGTTTAGACTTTAATTCTTTTTTCATATTTTCTCTTGCCTCTTTTTTTCTCAATAAATTTAGACTTTGATTATTTCTTATATATTTTTATTTAACATTTTCTTTGATCTTCTCATATCTATATTTATCAGAAAATTATTTGTCTTATTTGAGACTATACTTCTGTGTGTTCAATTAAATTAACAAGTTAATTTTGTCATTGTTATATTGAAATTTTTCTTTATATTTTATAATATTTTGGAGTAAACCATCATAGTCTTGATCTTTTATTATACTCTTAATATTAAGCATATCTTTATTGGAGACTACTATACCTAAACCATTTTCAAGTACTATTTTTGATAATGATTTCATTTTTTTATTAACTATCATAGGTAAATTGGCTTCCAAATAAAATGAAAACTTACTGGGTATAGCATATTTGAAGATATCGCTACTTCTACGATCATTTATAATAGGAGTAAAGATTCCATATCCATATTCTAAGATAATACTATTATCTAATTCCTTTCCTCTTTTTATATTAAAAAATTTATTAAAATAGTTTTCGAATAAAAAATCCTGATATGCAAAAGAATCTACATTATCATAAAACTTTGGCGGCAAAATATAATCTAAATAGAGTTCTTTTTTCGTTATAAGGTGAATAGTTTTGTACATGTCTTTACTAACATAAAATTGTTCAGGATATACAGTTGGACCAAATGTACCTGCGAACACTATACTATCTACTTTTCTTGTTTTGGGCACGGACTGATTTATATCAACACAGTACTCTGGAAAAAAGATAAATTTTTCTTTACTGACTTGATACTTTTTTGCCCAAAGTTTAGCTTGCTTATCTGTATAATGTGACAAAATGTATTTAGCATTTTCAAATATATATTTGATAGCATCAAAGTCATCATCATTTCCAAATAAAAATTTATACTCTTCTCGTGTTGAAAAGTTCCAGTCTTTAATGTTGACGATTACATTATCAAATTTTTTAACTAGTTTTGCAGAAAATGAATAAGCATGCATCCAGCTTCTACTAAAGATAGAGTCATAATTTATACTAGATAATTTATTGAATAACTCTTCTTCCGATTTTACTTGATATACTTGATCAAAATAATTTAATGAATGATTATCCTGTGCACTATTGATGTATAATAAAATACTTTTAATTCCTTTGTCTTTTTGCAAAATTTTCACAATTCGAGCTATAGAGAAATCTTGTCTTTTTAAAATTCCATTAGGAGGTACAAATATTATTGTCTTCATTATATTAGGTTCTCTTTTGTATTGGTATTAACTGTGGGATAAGCACAATTTACAGGATATGATGTTTTTTATTATATTATCCTTGATTATATTATTACTTTCTAAAAAATAACTTAAAATACATTTTTAATATAACTATATTTAAGAGTCTAACTGCTTAGTTTTGATACATCATCAAGCATAGTTTGTGCACGATGTTTCCATAAATGTTTTTTTATAACAAGTTGTGAAGCATTATTTGAGAGTATGCGTAATTTTTCATTGGAAGGCATAACGATTTTTTTTGATTTTAATAAATCCACTTCTAAGTAATGAATATCTTTGTATAGTCCAAAAGTTTTCAGATCGTCATTAACCTTTTTTTTTGCAGTTAATGTTACAGGTACTCCACAGGCCATTGCGTCAAGTACCCTAAAATGAAGATTATGATTGTCATGAAGTACTATTTTAGCTTCTTGCATAGCTTTATTTAAGTTTTTTGGAGAGCTGATATATCCTTTATAAAACATCTTTAAGTCTTTATAGCTTTCCCAATTAGTTCCGAAGATCGAAATGCTAGTACTAGTTTTTTTAATTAAATTTAAAAAATTTAGCCTATTTCTTTGTCTAAATATTCTTGTTGTTATGTCATACTTTAAACTATTACTTAGTTTTGGGGAAAATTCGAAATTATGTTTTTTTTGAAATGATTTATAACAAAAGAGATTATTCTTTGATAAAAACTGATTATCAAAAGATAATAACGCTGATTCCATATCATCTAAAATATCCTTAAAATATATAGGTAGTGAATTTCTATATCCCACAATCCTATTTAGCTCAATTTCATTCCAAGGATTAGGGATATGTCCAAAAAATGAGAAATCATATTTCTTTTTGATCTTTATTTTTTTAAATATTGCTATATCTGTAGCTGGAGGTAAGCAGGCAATATACTTTGCACATTCGTCAGAAAATTTACTTAACCAACTGTATCCAAAAGTGTAAATGATATCGCTAGATAGATTTTTTGGATTTTTATCCCATAAATCAAATAACCAACTTACATGTATAAAATTATCTGGAAAGTTATCTATTTCAGATTTTGTGCGATTGATTTCTAACACAAAATCAGGGACAAATTCAAAAATATGCTTACTTAAGTCTTTTGAGTTAAGAACAACTGGTCCTCCTTCTACTATGCAACCAATTTCCTCGAAACCTTTTTTGATGGAATGATACAAAGTGGTATAAAAGGAAGAGTTACTGTTTAAGTAAAAAAGTATTTTAACTATATATCCTTTTCAACACAATTAATAATTTTTTTAACTAAATGTTTATAACTATGCGATTCTACGAGTGGTTTTAAATTCCGCTTTTTAGGACTATTTAGGAGCTCAGTGATTTGTTTCGGTGTTCTAAAAAACATTATACTTTCATCAAATTTTTTATCATAAGTGGCATCATTTTCTCTTACATCCAATACGACTGGAATAGTACCTGATGCTGAAGCTTCAAGCGTTCTTTGCTGGATTATATATCCCCCCGTAACCAAGGCATATTTAGCATTGTTATATACTTTTGAAATATCCTTACCGTATTTTAATATTCCTTTATAATAAGGTTTAAGTTCCAAATCATTTTCCCATCCATATCCATATAATTCAAAATCTATTGAGAGATTTGATTTGATAATATTTTTAATCATCATATCTCTTTGCACATAGTTTACAATATTACCTAAATCCATTAAGTCTTTAATATTATATTTTAATCCAATATCTTTTTTTAACTTATCGCTAGGAGGACCTTGTTTTATGTATATTTCTAATAATTCGTAAGTAATATTTAATTTGGCTTTTTGTGGTATATGAAGTCTCTCATACGCAACTTTATAAGAGTTTCCTATAAATACAAGTTTGTTTGCTCTTTTTAGTGAATTTCTTTTTTTGTAGATATCTTTATTAATACAAAATGGTTGGTGTGTAGACTGAATATTCTTACGATTTAATCGTTTTTTAATACCCTGGACTAGATGGAAAATATAATCTCTTTTTCTTAAAAAAATTTCACTGTTATCTACTAAGTTTGGCATACTATCTTGAAACCACACAAAATTAAAAACATCATCGTGTAGGTACTCGTTATTTAAGTGATTTATATTTACTGTAATATGGGGATTAAATTTGTATAGTTTTTTTAGTCCATCAAGTGCACCACAAGTCTCCATCTTCGTTTTTTGGATGCAATATTTTACTTTATAGCCCATACTTTCAAAACTTTTTGCAATGTTTTTAGAAATATGCTGCATAACAATTGTTTCTCTACATGCTGGAATGAATACCCTTAGTTGTTTGTCAGAAAAATTTGGTTTGTTTTTTTTAATCTTTTTTTTATATTTTTCAACTAAAAGATTGTTACCTACAATTGAAAGTGATAAAATATCAGACATCTTTTGATTAAATTCACGTTGATCTTTCTCAGAAAAATTTGTATTATAAAAACTTACAAATTGAGGAAATCTATTGTTTGTTGTTATGAAGTAGGAGTAAATTTCCTCTATTGGTAAGTGAATACAGTTTTTAGGCGCATTTGACAGTTTTTCTCCATTATAATAACAAATCTGCAGACCTTTTACATTCGGGTTTATTGTCTCAGATTTATTTTTTTTTAAAGCAATCTCAAGAGCAACCTTAGAATCAAAAAAATAGGTATCTACATATTTTTCTTCCATAATTATTTCTTAAGTTCATTAAAGTATGAATAAAGCATATGATTAACTATCATATGAGCATCCTCAACAAGGCCATAATCTGTATCTGATGTTTCGAAGTGAATATTGATATCAGAAGTATTTTTTAATTTACCACCTGAAAACCCTGTTAACGATATAATAGTTGATCCCACATCTTTCCCATATTCAACGGCTTTTACAATATTTGGAGAGTTTCCACTACACGAAATAGCAATTATAGTATCATTTGGTTTGAGAATATCTTTGAGTTGCATATAAAAAATATTATCATATCCAATATCATTTGCAAGTGCTGTGGATATGGATGTATTGTCACATAAACTTAATACATCTAAAGATAAAATATCTCTTCTTTTTAATCCTGTACCTAAATCATTGGCCATGTGTGAAGCTGTTGATGCACTTCCCCCATTCCCAATAATATATATTCTAGAATTACTTTTGTGTTGATTTTGAATATGTGATTTCATTTTATCAAGTTCATCAAGATTTATCGTTTTCATCAATGTGTGAAGATTATTAAGATAGTTAGTTGCAAAAGAGTTAAAGTCCAAAGTAGTACCTTTATTATAGAGTATGTCTATTATAATATACTTTTCTAAATAATCACTTATATTGAACTAGTCTTCTTTACTAGACACTATTTAAAATACCCTTTTAGCGTTAAATATTTTAATCTAAAATAAAGAAAAAGGTCAAGATGAAACAGCTTTATTTTTATATGCTTTCTCTTCAACTATATTTATTATTTTTTTTGTAAATCGATGATAGCTATGTGATTTAACAAGTGAATGAAAAGAGTATTCTTTGTCTTTTTGAGTTAGAGAAGTTAACTCACTTGGTAGCTTAAAGAAAATCATACTTTTATCAAACTTCTTATTGTATGAGGGGTCATTGTGACGTACATCTAAGACGAGTGGAATGGCACCTGAAGCTGCAGCTTCAAGTGTTCTTTGCTGAATTATATAACCTCCTGTTACTAGAGCATATTTCGCACTATTATATGTTTTTGAGATGTTCTTCCCATATGTAAGTACACCTTTATAATAAGGCTTAAGTTCTTTATACTCCTCCCATCCATAACCATATAATTCAAAATCAAGTGTTAGGTTTAACTTTATTAATTCCATAACCATAATATCTCTTTCAATATAGTTTATGATAGACCCAATATCAGTTGGATTATTTACTTTATACCTCTCGTTAAATTCTTTCTTTATTTTTCTAGAAGGAGGACCTTCTTGCATATAAATTTCTAATAATTCATACATTATTTTATTTTTCTTTTCTTTTTGAAGCGGAATATTATCGAAAGCTGCTTTATAACTACTACCAATAAAAACTATTTTATTTTTCCTTTTTATTTGTTTACGTAATTTAAAAGTTTTAGTATCTATACAGAAATTTTGCATGTCATACTTTTTCTTTTTTATACCCTTCTGTTTTAGTGTATGCATTAATCCATCTACAAGTGTAAAGAGATAATCATTTTTTCTAAGTTTTAATTCTTTATTATCTGTTAGAGATGGCATTAGATCTTGAAACCATACAAAGTTCAAAACATCATTATGTAAATACTCATTATTTAAATGATTGATATTTACTGTAATATGAGGATTAAACTTATATAGTTTTTTTAATGAATTAAGTGCTCCACAAGCTTCCATACTGCTTTCTTGGATACAATAGTATACTTTACAACCCATATTTTTAAAACTCTTTGCAATATTTTTTGCAATATATTGCATTACTACTGTTTCTCTGCATGCAGGAATAAATATTCGTAGTTGTTTATCTGAAAAATCAGGTTTATTCCGTTTGATCTTGTGTTTATACTGTGAAACTAAGTTAAAGTTTCTGTCTATTGCAAAATTTAATGTTTCAGCAATCTTTTGATTAATAGATATCTTATCTTCAATTGAAAAGGAAGTATTAGCAAAAGAGACAAATTTAGGATATCTATTATTTGTCTCTGAGAAGTATATACCGATATTCTTTAATGGTACATGGATGCAGTTCTTTGGAGCTTTTTCTAATGAATTCCCATTATAGTAACATATTTGAAGACCTTGTATTCTTGGATTTAATGAATCTACTAGATTTTTCTGCAAAGCAATTTCAAGAGCTAAACTAGAATCAAAAAAATAGGTATCTAAGTGTTTTTCTTTCATTTTAAACCTTATTTAAAGATGGGACTTGATTAAAAGTTACATGCTTATTCTCAACAGATATAAAGTTATTATAGGAGCTCCATAAATAAGTTTTGACATCCGAATAACTCTCCCAAAAATAAGATAAGGGTGTGATACTGATTTCCATCTCTTTCTTATAACTAACTGTTTTTAGTATATTCGCAAAGTCTTTATTCCAATAAGTAGAAATATTGGTATCTTTAAGTTTTACAATATTTTTATATTGAGTTTTTATAAGTACTTGAATAATTTGTATAATAATGTCGTGGAGTGTTTGTAGCAATGGATTAGGGTGATTGTTACAGCTAGTTGTAAAAGACTTAAAATCCAAAGTAGCACCTTTGTTATAGAGTAATGCATATTATATTATACTTTTCTAAATAATTACTTACGTTATGAAGGAATGGTACAAATAAAATTTTGATATAATACTTCTAATTAAAGAAGGGTAGGTTTATGCAATATTCACAAGAGCAAATGATTGTCTTACAAAAGGCCATGGTTTCGATGTATGAAGACAATATGAAGTTTTTAGAAATATACAACAAAGATGTGTTTGAAAGAATGACAACTCTTAGTAGTGAAATTGATAATAATCTTTATCAAAGCCGATATGAATTGGAATTTGTAAATAACAGTTTTAATATAATTGATATACAAAATAAAAAATATCTGTATGATACAACACTAGAAGATTATTCTATAGCAGGATTATCAGAAACCGATTTCTCTACTAAAGGTAGTATCTCAAACTTGATGAATAGCGTATATACAACTGATAATTCAGAAGAGTTGAGATTATTAAACAATGATATACAAACAGAGTCTTTTCAACATATTAG
>MAAB01001379.1_pt1 | contig 25484 bp, 27 predicted proteins | sample 1115991 | NCBI WGS metagenome assembly MAAB01 (sample SAMN04961124, study PRJNA320927) | seawater metagenome | isolation source: sample BD02T18 sea water enriched with oil for 18 days | place: USA:Gulf of Mexico | collected 2013-07-27
CGGCGGGCGTTAAACCCCTCGTCGACCTCAACTTTCCTTTCGAAGCTGTCTGCTATGCCAGTTCTCAGGAGCTGCGGACTCCCTACGGCCTATACATTTCTCTGTGTACGCTTCACCTGCTTTGTTCGAGTTCGAAGACTCTTTCCGCCACAAGCGCAACACTCGATACGGGTGGTTGGTTAAACCTTTCCCGACAGGGACTTGCACCCTACAAGATGCATCAAGATTAAACTTGACGCTCTAACGCCCAGCGTTGTGGGATTTTATGGTTTGGCCGCTTTTTTTGGCCAAAGCTTAAAATTTTCCCTAACCGCGCCTTGTTACGTTGAGCGCACTATATTTCATAGAACGCATCATTATTGTAATAATACTTAAGAGCTTCTAGCCGTAGTGCTAAACCGCTACCATTTCTCTGAGCTTCTAGGTTTGAAACTACATCCTGAACCTGAGAGACGCTCAAAAATAAACTTAAGCCCCTTTTCTTTGCTGGCGCGGGCAATTCAGGGTCATCGAATTCTTCTGAATCAATGACCAATACATTTCCCCCCAAATCAAGCTCACTACCTGTACCGATAAAAACATCATGATCCCATTCAAGTTTTTCAGGATTGAGCAAAATGTCCTTTATGTTAGATTCCAAACTCTACCTCTTTACCAACGCTTCAAACTACCGCCAAAAGCCGGTAGCTTTGTCTTGTTAAGCATGGGAATTAGCCCAAGCTATAAATACCTGAATGTGTAGTGGTTAGCAATAATATTGACGAAATGGGAGAGCAAGGCAGGGCTCACCGAAAAAGTGCTTTAAACACTGAGCGTATTTAGTAAACTTGTAGCAACCTCACTGTTTCATGATTAAACACCCACACTTCGAGTTCTTGCATGGTCCCCTTCGGATTTAGCCGTACCCCACTAATTGATGAACCCAGTCGCGATTGGCTGCTAGACGCCTTTGACTGGGCGTTGAGAAATGCCGACACAGAGGTGTTTTTTCAACAAACCCAATTAATACTGCCAACCCCCGAATTCTTCCCCGAGAAAAGTCATAGTGCTGCGGAAATGGCAACCCATGCGTTGAACCGTGTTAAGCGTTACGCCCACATGGAGCAATGGCCCTTTCAGTTGGTTGATCCTAACCAGCTACAGTCAGCGGTGACTGTAGAGCCCATTCTTGAAGGGCGGCTTCGTAATCACATCGCAACTGGACTCGTCGTAACTGAAACCAGCCCTGCCCAACACTTGCCTGCATTACCGTTAACCTGCATAAACCAGCAACTGAATAACCCAGAGGCGCTAATCGGTAGCTTTGCTCAAGGGGTTAGCTATTATCTCAACACCCAGATCAGAGAACTCCCACCGGGTGGTCAGGACTTTCTACCTCAAGCAGTTGATCTATTAGCGATCTTTCTAGGGTTTGGCGTGATGTTGGTGAATTCTGCGTATACGTTTAAAGGGGGTTGTGGCAGTTGCTATAACCCCTTATCAAACCGCAGTGCCGCGCTAACAGAAACGGATACGCTATATGCCTTAGCGATTTTCTGTGAGCTAAAGGGGCTCCCCGCTTCCAGCGCCAAGCCCCACCTTAAAAAACATTTGCGCTCCGGCTTTGTTCGCGCCTGTAAGGAGATCAAAAAAGAAGGCTATGCAGACCGTTTATCTCACTAACGTCATCTAAGCCTTTTTAACGTACTTTGGTGTAATCTTAATGGCTCCCACACCCTCGATCTTACAATCAATATTGTGGTCAATTGAGCTTTCGACTAGCCTGATATTCTTTATCTTTGTCCCTACCTTCACAACAGAAGATGAACCTTTGACCTTAAGATCCTTGATCACAGTAACGCTATCACCATCACTTAAGATCGCCCCATTGGAATCCTTCACGATTAACCGATCTTCATCCTCTTCCGCGTTGATTGGCCATTCATGGGCACATTCTGGACAAACGTAGCTAAGGCCATCTTCATAAGGGTATTCTGAATCGCACTTTGGGCAGTTGGGCATAGGGTTTCTCTTAACTGGACTGATATCGATGATTAGCCCGACATAATACTATAACGCACCTAGTCAAACACCCTAAGTTCATCGCTCATGTTAGGAATCTTGCCCATATTTCGATATTTGGGCTACCATCTTTTTCTAGCCCACTCTACGTATTTGCTTATCTCTTCGTTATTCTTAATCTTATCCAAGGTATTTAGCTCTCTGCCTAATACCTTTTCAGAGAGTTTTTTATGGATAAAGGAGTGGCACTTTCTACATACGTCAATACCACTGTTCGTCATTTCATCTCTAGAATAATTCTTCTTGAACCATTTGTTGCTATGACAGGTTCTAGGAATCAAATGGTGAAATGTAACGCCGTGGGGACTTCCGCAGAGCGAACATTTCTCTTCTTCCACCTTACTCAATGCCTTATCCCTCTAACCATAATGCCTGCTTAATATGCTCCATCAGGCGTCATTTTTAAGCACTTGTTATGCTTTTTCACCCCGACTATAATGTGTATATACTACATACTTATACACATAGGTGCATTATGCGTACAAACATAGTAATAGATGATGAATTAATGGCGCAAGCATTAAAAGCTACCGGTCTAGAAATAAAAAAAGATGTTGTAGAGCAAGGACTTAAATTGCTGGTAAAGCGAAAGAAACAACAATCTATTAGAAGTTTAAGAGGCCAAATAACTTGGGAAGGTAATCTAGAAGAAATGAGGGACAACGAGTGATCCTAGCTGACACAAGTGTATGGATTGACTATCTCAACGGCAAAGTCACGCCGCAAACAGATCTACTTGATGACTGCCTGATTGAAGGTACCCTAGCGATGGGCGACCTTATATTTTTAGAAATACTTCAAGGGATTCGAGACGAAAAACAGTACAAAAAAGTAAAAGCCAAATTGTCTTTGCTAGACCAATATTCGATATTCGGTCCTAACATGGTTTTTAAATGTGCAAATAACTACCGCTCTTTACGAAAAAAAGGCATCACAGTTCGTAAAACCAACGACGTAATTATCGCCTCCTTTTGCATCGATCAGAAAATGGATCTTCTTTACACAGACAGAGACTTTAAACCTTTTACAGAGCATCTTGGCTTGATATCAGCCTATACGAAGACATAATGCGTCAATCACGAACTCGTCTTGTGCGTTGATTTGTTATAATCCAGTACGGAACGTTCTATTGAATAGACATGTTCATCATGAGCACCCAATTCCCTTAAAGAACGTGCTAACGAAATCACATACTCTGTATTGCTACCACTTGGTCCCGAACTATCAACAATCTGTATGGCAATATCATCATCCGTAGCATGCCCAAGAAAAGCGGTGTTTTCTGGGTCAGCAATATAGACCAACCCCTCCCGTGACGTCTCATCTTGAAATAAGATATCGACATTGGTTCGAAGATAGCCATTTTTCTCTCGAACATCCAAGTGTTCAAAGACATCTGGCGTTATTAAAATAGCAAGCCCATCACAACGCTGCTCCGGGCTTTCGACCAATGTTACCACTCTCCCGGGATGCACGGGGTGCCACGATGATCGTGCGAACCTTGCCAGAATTTTCGTTCCCAGCCCAGTATATAAGCGGGTCTTTTTTCTAGATACTCAAAATCAATCTTGTAGAGAATCGATCCATAGGCGAATAGCCAAATTTCTGAATGGCATTCGAAAAGATTTCTTAATTTATTTTGTTCTATCGTATTAGCAGTCATTAAACGCGTTTAAATACCTATGTTCATCTATCATTTCTGACTCAATCATGGGTTGTCCAGCGGTTCAAATTTGGGTTCTTGTTAACTTAGCTTCGTTAACCTAATTTCACAAGACATGCCTATATTTACTCATCTTCCAGGCTGCTGTATACAACGAGCCTAGAAGCACTATTTCATGAACAGTCTTGATAGGCGTTATTACTGCAATATAACGACCCCCAATGCAACCTGACAAGCAAAACCAACAAGGAAGGCTACCGTTCTGAAAAAGGGTACTTTCACTGCGTATAAAACAGCGTGAAGCAATCGGGTAAAAAAATACACACTGCATAAGGTCGCCGTCATTGAAGAGTTTCTATCCAACATTTCAATGATTAGTACCAAAGGCGCAAATATAACCATATTTTCGATTCCATTCTCATGGGCTTTCATCATCCTATTGGCCCACTGCGCCTTGGGCCGAGTATCTGGTTGAGGGTTATAAAGCGCGGGCCAAATACCATGCTCGTACATTCTGTTTAGAATATACGGAACCCAAAGCGAGCCCGTCATAAGTAGGGTAAGAACCAACCAAAATATCTCGTTACTAAGGTGTGACATCATCTATCTCCGTTGCTGTTGTGTGAGTCGCGGCTACTTTGTCACAACTACCGATGCAGCGGAAGAACGCAGAAGCGTTGCACATAGTGTACTATTTGATACTGGAACCTAGGTTTATATGAGAAAGCAACGACACACGGAGTACGAAAACTGCCCTATTGAAGCGGCCCTTGATGTTATCGGCGGCAAGTGGAAGTCCGTCTTACTGTTCCGCATAATTGAAGAAACAAGACGATTTAATGAGTTAAGACGACTGGTCCCTAAGATCACGCAAAGAACACTAACGAACCAACTGAGAGAGTTAGAGCGGGATGGCTTAATCAGCAGAGAAGTATTTGCTGAAGTCCCGCCAAAAGTTGAGTATTCCGCCACTGAATTAGGGGCATCGCTTGGCCCCGTACTTGAAGCATTGGCAACATGGTCTGAAGATAATCTCTTACCAAAGTTAAGCACTTAGCAAGCAGTTTTCACAATCTCTCTCAGTTTTGCCATGGATGCCAACCATAGTCCTACTCAATCCTTAGAGAAAAGCCCGATTCTGCACCCCATTTGCAACCCCGTAATAGAAAGGCTCTTACAGTTTGCTAGAGACTCGAAAACTTTTCGGTGAGCAGCCTTTCCAACGTCGAAAAGCGTGACTAAAGTTTCCCGCCGAGCTATACCCAAGTAGCTCGGCAATTTCTTCTATCAGTAACTCGCTATTCGTTAAGTAATCTAACGCCAACTCGCACCGAATGTCATCGATGATTTGGCTAAAGCTGGTATCTTCATCGGATAATTTGCGGCGCAGCGTTCGACTGGTCATAGAAAGTTTTTCAGCGACCTGTTCAATACCGGGAAAGTATCCTGGTTGCTCAAGAATACGTTGTCGTACTTTATCCGTAAAACCATCAGCGGAACGCATTCGAGCCAATAAAACGTGGCATTGCTGACGACACAGTCTATTAATTTCATTATCCGGCGCAGGCATCGGTGTATTTAAAATCACATGATTACCGTGTATCTCCACGGCATCTCCCCCCGCAACAACCGGGCAGCCAAAGTACTGCTCATAGGGTTCGATTGGCCCATCATGCATAAGCACAATTTTTTCTGGAGCAAAGGATGGTAACACCAAGGCTTGAGCTGCGTTCACAATAAAGCTCAAGCTACGATCTATATAATAAGCCAACAGCGCTTGTGGGATTTTATCGTTAGGGCGAAGGCTGATATAACCAGAACTGTCGCTAACAATACGATAATCAAGCGTGAATAACGTAAATGCCAGCAGGCCATAATGACGGCCAATATTCAACGCATGTTTCACCGTAGACGCGCTTGTTAATGCATACCCAAGCAATCCCAACGAATCCAGCGAATAGGTTTTCCCCAGGGTTAAACCCAGTTGAGGGTCGCCAGTCAATTCAAGCAAATTCTGATAAAAGCGAAACTCTTGTTCCAGCGTGATAGACACATCACTGAGAGGATCAGCAACCACAGCTTCATTGAAGCCCGTTCCCTGCAGGCACTGACTAACGTCGTAACCCATTGCCTGCATCGTGTGTAAGGTTAAGCGTATTTGCTTCACCCGTATTTTTGTCGCATTTCCGTCCATCGCCACACTATAACTTGAGCTGTCCGAAAATCACAAGTTTTTTGTCCTCGGCTCGGATTCTCACCATACCAATGGTGCGATACATTAATCCTAGCTGAGGGTTACTTCGCAAGTTACCTCGAAGCTTACGTCAAATTATTCACTGAATTTTTTACAATAAAAGGGATTCAACATTGAATACATCTGTGCCCATTAAGTACACCAAAGAGCAATACAGAAACATGTTTACTATGGCCGTTTCTGGCATACGAACAATAATCCCGTTCACACGTCCAACCGGATTCCCAGACCTTAAAGAGAACCATAAGCGGACGTTACCTGCCCCCTCAGATAGTTTAGTTGATCAGTATATTGCTTGGTGTGGCGCCCCAGCATTGCGTTATGCCAACGAACTGCCCCCCCATTTCTGTAGCCATTGGGCGTTAAGTCTATTGTCACAGATAGGCGCACGTGTTCCCTATAACGTACTAGACATACTCAACCAAGGTGCCCATATAACGGTGAACCACCCCATACCTCGCGGTGTGCCACTCTATCTTAATGGCAACATGGTCAGCGTAGTGCAAGAAGCAACGCGAGTGCGGATTCATATCCGTATTACCACGAGCACCGATGAATACACTGACGCACATATCCTGGATAGCTTCTTATCGGTTCCACTAAAAACCGATAAGAAGCCAGCCAAGAAAAAACCGTTTGAACCACTACCAATGAATGAGATAGGAACCTGGACAGCAGGCCCCAGTGCAGGTGTTGATTTTGCGCGACTCACCGGTGACTTTAATCCTATTCATGTTTTTTCTCCATTAGGCCGCTTAGCAGGCTTTGGCGGATGCATACTGCACGGCTTTGGTTTTATGGCTCGCAGTTGGGAGGCCTGCCGAAATGCAGGCTTGGATATCAGTGATGCCGATGTACGCTTTACTAAACCGTTAAAGCTCCCCACCGAAACGTTATCCGTACACATATCAAAAACGCCTGACGCTCAGGGTAGAACCCAGTTGAATCTTAAAGATACCACTGGCGCCATCTACTTAGCTGGCGATTTCAAGTGCAAGTAGAGGACATTATGAAGAAGAACATTCCAGTTATTTTGGACGGTGTTAGAACACCTTTTGTCGAGTCAGGCGGCGCGTTTACCCATCTCAGCAGCTGTGATCTTGGCGCTATTGCATTGCAAGGCTTGATGGATAAAGGCGACATAGATCCAGAAAACATTGATATGGTAAGCATGGGCACCCTAGTGCATGAAGTACAAACGCCCAATATCGCAAGAGACGCAATGTTAGCGGCAGGTATGAGCTCTACAACACCCGCTTATACCACCTCCATGGGCGGGCTATCACCTAATGTGGCACTCACGGGTTTGTGTGACAAAGTGGCGTTAGGTCGAATTAACACGGGTGTTGCTGCTGGTACTGATAGTTTCTCCGATATCTCCATTCGACTGTCGCCAAATCTTAGACGGGCCTTAACCGGTTACCATTTTAATAAATCCCTAACGGGTCTACTCAAACGCTTACGCCCACGGGATGTCATGTTGGACATTCCGAGAGATATTGACTTCACCACAAAAAAGAACATGGGCACCCATTGTGAAAAGATGGCGAAGAAATTTAACGTGCAGCGAACAGAAAGTGATGAATTCTCATCTCGCAGTCACGCAAATGCGATTCGAGCCTGGGAGAACGGCCGATACAAAGAAGACATAATCAACGTCAAAACGGAAACTGGCAACATATACCGCGATGACTCCCCTCGCCCAGATGCGACACTGAAAAAGCTTGCAGAATTGCGGCCGGTATTTGATAAAAAAGACGGCATCATAACAGCGGGAAATGCATCGCGTTTTACTGACGGTGCGGCCTCGATACTGATAAGCAGCCTTGATGCTGCAGAGCGCCTAGGAAAAGAACCTCTAGCAGCAATACGGGATTATGCTTTTTCCGGCGTAGCTGATCTCGAAACGGAAATGTTGTGTGGGCCTGCGATGGTTATTCCAAAGCTACTCAAAAAGAACACATTATCAATTGATGACATTGATGTTTGGGAACTGCATGAAGCCTTTGCTGCGCAGATTCTTGTTAATCAAAAGTGCTTAGCCTCATCGACATTTTCAAAGACCTATTTAGGAATGGACTCTCCTGTAGGTTCAATTCCGATCGAAAAACTCAATACATGGGGTGGTTCATTAGCGCTGGGCAACCCCTTTTCCACAACGGGCTTGCGTTTAATAATCACCGCGTCACGTCGCCTTAAAGCCGAAAACCGTCAATATGGCATTGTGTCCAGTTGTGCCGGTGGTGGTATGGGTTGCGTGATTCTCTTAGAAAACGCAAATTTTCTATAATCTGGAAACTTTTTTTGGAAACTATAATCTGGAAACGACAATGAACACTACAACGATTACTACAATGAACACTAAAAAAGACAACACACTATTGAAAGCATTTGCAGCCTTAAACCTGCTACCGGGCGGCAACATTATATTTACCAAAGGGGTTTGTTTAAAAGCACCCTATTTTTCTACCATTAATCCAAAGATTGTCGCGTTACGTAAAAACTACTGCCACGTTGAAATGCCAATGCGCAGATCAGTGCAAAACCACATAAAAACCGTTCACGCAATCGCAATGTGCAATTTGGCCGAGTTAACGATGGGCGTAGTGGCTGAGGCCTCCATACCGAAGCACTTGCGCTGGCTGCCTAAATCAATGGACGTTCAGTACCTAGCAAAAGCTGAATCAGATCTCTACGCCACCAGTGAACTAAAGGCTAACTGCTGGGAAAGTGCCCCGAGTGTTCCGCTGACTGTAAATATTTTTGATAAGAACCACCGCGAAGTCACTCGTGCAATTATTCAGCTATGGGTAACGGAGAAAAAATAACGCCATGACAGGTTACTATACCCAAGGCGAGACATTGATTGTCGCACCTTGGGACGAGCCTTTAGCTCACATCATGAATCAACGACTTCATGTTTAGGTTCTCGTTGGACTACCGAACATGCTCATTAACAGGGGCAACGTCTGCGCTAGACATAATCTTTAACACATCAAGATACTTGGGTGGCTCACCCACTAACCCTTTTTCACGAAGCAATTTATGGGCTCTGGGCAAATGAGCGAAAGAGCAAGACGCGATGATGTGATGCTCTTGGTGAAAATTCACATTTAACGGGGCAACCGTAAGCTTCGCGAGTAACCCTGCTTTTGTTGTACGGGTGTTTTTAAACATATCAGGCACGCGTTCAAGAGCGGCATGTTCAGCCATTGATCGTATTCTTACAAACAACATAAAGAACGTCATATGCGCAACAATCCAGAACAGGTAAAGCCATCCATAACTCAACGCATCCAATACAAGAAATAGCAACACATTACAGATAATCATAGGAAACGCATTTTTAAAGAACGTAACGGGGTATGACAATAACGTTCGGTCTTTTCTATCCCTCCAATTCAGTTCACCCGTCACCGTCCAGTCGACCAGCTCAAGATCTACCAACACCCTTAATGCTAGGTATTTAAGGCCGATAAAACCTGACATATCCCTAAGCACTTTTTTAAACATAGAGCTCTTCGTGGTTGGATAACCCTCAGATAAAATCAAGTCAGGGTCATCCTTTGTCGCTGTTTTTGTATGGTGCTTAAAGTGATATACCCGGTAATTTTCTAAGTCGTTCCATAGGGGTTTAGCGAACAACCAATCCGCTAACGTATTGTTTAACCATTTCGTTTTGAATAGTGTGCCATGGGACGCATCGTGAACAGCAATAGACATCGCAAGATGCCGACCAGCCAGCATTGCAGTGAAAAATAGGTGTAGAGGGAGAGCCAAGACCCCTTCTAGCTGAGATGTCAACGCCAACCCAAAGAAACACACAGCTACGCCACCCCAGGTTACCAACATGGCATACATCCCATAGCGATCAGATCTCTTGGTCAGCGACTTAATTTCCTCTTTGGTCAGTAAGTCGGAGACCTTTTGCCGAGTTTCTGGGTTGTTCTTCAGAATCGCCTCAGCATAGGTTTCGCTTGATCGAGAGTCATTGATGTCTATGTTACTCATTTTCTAGATAACCTCTTTTTTTGAAAGTGATAGAGTATCCAGGGCCACTCAAAACAAAGAAACGTTGAAATTGCTCAACAACTTGTCAAAACTGCTCAACATAGGGTTAACTGATCTATAATCTTGTGATTATCACCCCTTCAGATCACATAACCACTTGAATAAACGGCAATTTCTTACACCATGCATCAAAAGAAGCTTTCTAGGCCCACCGTAAAAGCACTATTTGCCAAGCAGCTGATAGATATTGTCGGAATGGAGGAAGCTAAACACCTTGAGCTAAGCCAAAGTACCTTGTCGAAACTTGAGTCGCTTACCTACGTAAGTGTTGAAGAACTAAAAGAGTTAATACACGCCATACAACACCATTTGAGTGATGAGATGCTAGGCCTGTTCTCAAAACCCATCCCCCTTAATTCAATTTGTGGGTAATGCTAAGCACGAACCCTATTCTAGCCTAGCCCCTCCTGGTAAGCTATAGTCCTGCCCCGAACTAAACTGGAGGTATAGTATGGACAAAAATCAATGGCAAACTCATGTAAGCAATCACAAGACAAGCTGACTAAGTAAGAGTGTCAATGCCAAAAAGTATGGTTTGGTCTATCGCAACTTCATCTAATGGGAGAAAAAACTGCCCCCTTCACCAGCCAGAGAATCATCCGATGCCTTTGTCGCGGTTAACGTAACCGCATCAATTACCGCAAAGCTAACGGCTAAATCCAAATCGGCCACAGAAACGCCAAAATCTCTGGGCGTATTGGAATTTCCCAACGGCCCAGGCTAATCATCTATAGCCCCGATTTGATTACGCAGCTACCTTTTCTGTTGACAGGATTATGTTTTCAACACTTTACAATACGGGTGCGCGATTTTCCGAGTTGATTGGTACGACTGTGAAGGATTTTGTTTTCGAACAAAGCTCTTCAGTGCGTATTCATGGCATGGGGCGCAAGAAACGAACCGTACCGCAATGGCACAGCACGACCATTCAATTACGTCGCTGATTACAAGAGATCAACTCGGCACCCAATCAACACATCTTCCCCAATCAATCTGGTGACCCTATGAGCAGAAATGGAGTAACTGCTCGGTTACAGTTTGATGTGCGAACAGCAGAAAAAAGATACTGTAGATGAATGACATTAACACGCAGATTTCGTTGATATAAAACATTAACGAACTTTGCATAATTCTAAGCCGTGCATAATGGGAGGATAACGGGTTTGGGCTCCTGTACAAACTCTATGAGAAATCACGTTTCAAATTCCCACCCACTGTAATTCCGGTATTAATTTCACTCGACACACCCGCCTGAAAAATTATTTGTTACTCAATTCATCTAATCAGTAAGCTCTTATGCGGGTCGTTTTTGGTATAATTCCCACCACGATAAGTAGCGATACGAACCATGGTTAATTCTAAAAAATCACTCCAACAAAAGGTTAAAGAACTCACGCAAGAACGTGATGTACTGTTTGATAAATGCAAGCAGTCAGAAGAAGCCTATGGCGTGCTAATGCATCAACTCAAGGAAATGCTACTCCATCAGTTCGAACAGAGTCTGAGCGATCGATTCGGACAACCCTCAATTATCGCTGTATGACGACAACGTGATTGATGATGTGCGGGCTCCAGAACTGCCTGACAATGTTGTCGATATTCCGTCGTATCGGCGCCGAAAAAACGGAAAAAAAGATTTTCTGATCATTTGCCAAGGAAAAAAGTGATCATCCCTGTCGCAGAACACGAAAAAAACTATCAGTGCGGCTTCCAGAAAAAGGTGATTAACCACGCCCTCCATGAAAGACTTAATTACCTTCCTCCCGTGTATTAAGTGATCGTCAAGCGACGTGAGATCGAGGCTTGCCCTAAACGGTGTGAAGGTGAAATAGTTACCACAGATAAGCAAACCACACCCTTCCAAAAACCAAATTCACTACGGCTGTATTGCCCACATTATCGAGAGTAAGTTTGATGACCGCCAGCCATTCTATCATTTATAAAAGAAACTCAAGAAACGTGCAGGTTTTACCCTGTCACGACAAACCATGGCCAATGCCACGATCGAATGTTACGAGTCGCTGCAACCACTTATTAACTTAATGAAGGATCAGGTGATTGATTACGATGCTGGGGCTCTCGATGCCACCACACTTCAGGTATTGAACGAACCTGGACGCCCGGCTACCTGCAAATCCTATGCGTACGTATTTTGAGTTGATGCACACGGAGAAGAGGTTGTGTTGTATGGATATAATGCAATGGATCACAAGAACTTTGTGAATGATTGGTTTGCGGGCTTTAGCGGCACGTTGCATTGTGACTGCGATCCATTCTTTAACTTGCTGTTTAATCAACGTAGCGTCAACAGCGAACCAAGCTCATTATAGAAAAGTTCAAGCACTGGCTCGATGATCATTACCCGACAGTTTTACCGAAGTCAGCACCAGGCGAGCTTTCGCCTACTACCTGAAACACTGGGATGGGCTTTGTGGATTTCTCAATGATGGTCGATTGGAAGCGGATAAGAATCTTACGGAACAGGGGATTAAACCTTTCCTCATTAGGAGGAAGAACTTTATGTTTGCCAATTCTGTCGATGGTGCCAAAGCCTTGTGCTTACATTTCAGTTTGATAAGGATGGCGAAAGGACACCAACTCGACCCGTACCGGTATTACATCAAAGCCTTGGGGGCTATTCCTTATTGTCAGACGGTTTAGGATTATGAAGCATTACTGCCATGGAATATTAACTTGGAGAAAATTGGCGCTGTTGCGGTGGCTGCATGATACGACTGTGCATATTGTGTACAAACCCAAGGACTGATACGCTTACTGTTAATCTTCCATCAAGCTTGACTACTTTCAATGCTTTATGTGTTTCTGGATGGGCACTAATTAATTCACACTTATTGATAAATTCTCCAATGAACTAATTTTTCCTTTGTAGATGAGTGATATTTATGTAAAAAACGCAATTTTTAAATATTTGTATTGCTCTCTAAAATGTTAACTGTATGATTTAGCTAATTTTTTAGATGTTTCGCAAAAAGTAGGTTAAACGTAGCAAAGTTTTTCTCAATATACAGTGAATTTTTCGATAGAGTTGTATTTTTTAGAGGGTAGGTAAAGAGTACGGTAATGGTGGATAAATATCCAGAAAAATAAGGCAAGGTCGTAAACGTTAAATAATATATCCCATGCCTAGTACTATTGGCTTTCCTTGATTGGTTATCCAATACTTTATCAACATACCTATAGGTATTAACAATGAATAAGCAACTCAAAAGGAAACAAATAATAATAATTTCACCAATGTGGCCATCAGCAGAAGTGCCGCAATTTGGATCATTTGTTAAGAGAATTACTGATGGTCTGGTGAGTAATGGGTGGGATGTTAGTGATAAGTATTTAATTGTAAAACCTGCGAGAAATAAAATTCAATTCATTAAAAATAATATTATTTTTGGATTTGATATATTGAAGTTACTCATATGCAAGCGAGCAGTGCTTTATGTACATGGGTTGAGCTGGTTTTGCGGCCTAATCTTGGTAATAAATGCATTTAGACGAATGCCTATTATCGTACATTTGCATGGCGGTGAAACAATACATGAAAAATTTACGCATAAAATATCTTGGATTGTAATTAAGCATCTGATAATAAAATCTTCTATAGTTGTAGTACCGTCTCAGTATTTCAGGGAAGTAGTTGAAAAACATATACCTCAAGTTTCTGAAAAATTATGTGTCTCACCTTCAGGTGGCGTAGATACAGAGGTCTTTTTTGAAAAAGAGAAAGATAAAAGATTACTAGAGAAATTAAATATAGACGACAATACGTACATATTTGGCTTTGTAGGAAGGATAGAGGATAAAAAAGGCTGGAGAACATTCATTCTCAGCTTTATTGAAGTATTAAAAATACACCCCAATGCAAGGGGCATCATTATTGGTTTCGGTAGTCAGTCTTCCAGCATGCTCGAACTAATAGATCATCATAATATTAAGGATAGGATCAGTATCGTCTATTCGTTAGAACATAGCGACCTGGCGGAACATTATAGAATTATGGACACCTTCGTATTCCCAACATACTATTACGAATCATTGGGGCTTGTACCTTTAGAGGCAATGGCATGCGGTGTAAAGGTAGTTGCATCCAATATTGGTGCAATACCGAGCTACGTTATTGATGGCGAAACGGGTTATCTATGTGAGGTCGGAAGTGTTCCGGAAATTTCGAGCGCAATGATAAAGATGATGTCCCAGAGTCAGCTGGATAATATTAATATGAAAAAGTTGTGCATTGAAATGGCATCTAAATATACGGCAAAAAAGGTAAATAGATCCATGTCAGAGCACTTTGAAACAATCATCGATTTGGAAGAAGACAAATGAAAAAAATATTGGCCATTTCCTCAAGTGGTGGGCATTGGGTACAGCTGATGAGATTAAGCCCACTTTTCACAGAGTACGAGATGATATATTGCTCAACGGATAAGAGCGCCCGACCATATGAAGCAAAAAAATTTTTTACGGTTAGAGATGCTAGTATGTGGAATAAATTCGGTTTACTTATAATGGCCGGACAAATTTTATTTTATCTACTTATTCATCGTCCCAATGTGATTATTACAACAGGAGCTGCCCCTGGGTATTTTGCGATAGTATTTGGAAAGATGATGGGAATCAAAACAATTTGGTTGGATAGCATTGCAAATGTAAGAGAAATGTCGTTAGCGGGAAAGAAAGCGAAGTATTGGGCTGATTTATACCTAACTCAGTGGCCAGATATAGTAAGTGAGAATGGCCCAAGGTATATGGGAGCGGTACTATGATTTTAGTAAGTGTTGGCACCCAACTGGGTTTTGATAGATTAATGGTTGCCATCGATTCTTGGGCTGCTGACAATAAAGAGCTGGAAATTATAGCTCAAATTGGACCCGGGAAATTTATCCCTCGCAATTTCAAGAGCGTTCAATTCTTTCAAAACAATGAATTTAATGAGAAATTTGAAGAGGCTGATGTTATTATTTCTCATGCGGGAATGGGAAATATTATTGGCGCCATGGAATTAAATAAAAACATTATTATCATGCCAAGAAAAGCATCGCTAGGTGAACATCGCAATGAGCACCAACTGGGCACCGCCGATGCGTTTCGGTGCAAGACCAACATTCATGTAGTTGAGGATGAGGGGGCATTAAGATCAGCTCTAGACAAGCTTATTCACTCTAAAACGGGAGGGACTAATACAAAGATTCCTTTACCTAGCCTTCTCTGTGAAAACATTAAAGTCTTTATAGAGTCTTAAAGTAGGCGCCCTTCCCTGTCAGTTGAAAGTAAACATTTTGGTCGTTATATGCAGCTACATAGAGTAGAAAAAAGCTTTATACACTGCTCAATATTCTTTACGCTCTTTGTCGGTATACCCGCGCTAATTTCATTTCTCAAGAAAATGCCGATCTACAAATCGATAGGGGTATTAAATGCTTTCGATGAATTGACTTTATTGTTAACAATTGGGTATGGATTTTATGGTTTCAAACATTTAATAAAGGATAACGTTGGTCGGTTTATTATTATCGCATTTCTCACCTATATGTCATCCGGTATTATATCGGGAATCTTAAACAATGTTGCGGCAAAAACATTAGCTTTCCAATCATTCTTGGAACTGAAATTTTTACTCGTAATAATTGCTATTATAGGCTTGGATAAACCAGAAAAATTTTTTATTTTTTTTGAAAAATTCGGAAAAATAATATTGGTATTATGCGTGCCTTTGGTATTATGGCAAAAGGCTGCACCAGGATCGTATGATGTGATATTTAGCAATGGCGGCCATACCGGTGGATTTCATAGCTCCGGTGGCGAGATACTTTCTCGTGGTGCTGGTATGTTTTGGTTTCCTGGAGATTTGGCTGATTTTAGTTCATTTTTTTGTATGTATTTTCTCTTTGACTATTTAGATCAAAAAGATCGTAACAATATAAAGTGGATCGGTATTTCAGTTTGGTTATTGCTATCAACTTTATCGAGAATGGAAATTACGGCTACTATCTTGGCAATTTTAGTAGTGACCATTCATTGCAGTAATCTACAGAATAAAATTAAAATGCTATTTTTAGTAATTGCGGGGGGGGTTATTGTTTTCCCGATTATAGAGCCCTTAATCTATTCCTCAATTGAAAAACTTGGGATTGAGGATGTTGACTCATCAAAAGTGCCAAGGGTTGTATTTCATTATCTATCCTTTAAAATTGCCGCAGAATATTATCCGTTTGGTTCTGGTTTTGGGACGTTTGGCGGGCATGTTGCCAATATTACTGATTCGTACTTATACTTTCTTCATGACTTTGAAAAGTATTACTGGTATCGAGAGAGGATTTATATGACAGATGCATATTGGGCCCATGTTATTGGTGAAACCGGTGCTATTGGTGCCACCTCAATATTCGCTCTTATATTTTCCGTGTTAATAATGCTTTTATGTAAGCTAAACAAGCTAATTAAATCTCGCAGCTATATTGTATTTAACAAATTATCTCTAGCATACTCGCTATACTTTTTTATGAATTGCTTTTTTGCCACGACAATGACGTCAATGGGGGCACTGGTAATGTTGTCGATAGCAATAAAATTTGGATTCCATGAACACATTGTAAACAACAAAAATACAAATTCGCTTGAATAACATCCCAAACAAGAATTGAAGTATTATTTATATACCAATACAAATTATAGGAAAACATTTTGAAGATATTAAAAATATCGGCATTGAGCGGTGGCAATATAGGAGATTGTGCCATATCAATGTGTATCGAAAAAATGATTGATGGTGACATCACATCTATTGATTTGAAGTTTAAAAATCTTTTGGAATTTCCAAAAAATGAGAATATACCAGGAGGCACAGCAAAGGCCTTGGTCTTGTCAAACATAAAAAAACATCCTAAGATTTATCATTTTTTGCTAAACATGTATTTTAAAATATTCTTTATAGACAAGGTAAAGAAACTGGCTAAAGAATATGACGCCCTTATCATTGGAGGAGGTAACCTCCTATTCAACAAGAATGGTATAAACTATTTATCTGTATGCTACTTCTTTGCTAAAGCTTTTAAAGAAGAAGGTAAATCATATTCTGTTGTAGCATCAGGTGTTGGACCATTCTCTTGTCCATATAAAAAAGAAGTTACTTATTTGGCTAAAAATTCTATGTCATTTTCAGTTCGAGACAAATTCTCTAAAAATATAGTTCTCGATGTGGTCGGCAAAGAATATTATGAAAAAATTGAATTATTAGAAGATCCCGTTATCCCATACGCCACACTATTCTCCGATCATATTGATTACATTGGAGGCAAACATTCCTGGTTTGCGGTAAATGTCATTGATTTAGTAAATTCCCCACAAAAAGTGAAGGCGCGTCAATCATTAGAAACTATTGTCGATAATATCATATTAATTTCAAAGGCTCTGGAATTAGAAATAAAATTAGTCAACACATCCTTTTATGATGACCCTAAGACAACCGAAGCAATAATAAAGTTATTTTCGTCCAGAAATATACAGCCACCGGAAATACTCACCATTGTATTGGCAGACATAGGGAATCTATCTAGCTTATTCTCAGGGTGTCGATTTGTATTGGCGTATCGCATGCATCTAGGAATACTTGCATCAAGTGTCGGCATTCCTACCTTTATTTTCCCATGGCAGCACAAGGTAACGGGGGTTTTTGGAAATATATACCATCAAAGCATGCTTGTTGAAGATGTCAATTTTTCGTCAGAGGAAATCATTAGTCGTGTTAGCGAGCTTGATTACGAAGTATGGTATAGTGCGACGAGTGAAGCGCAATCTAGGGTAGTAACGAATTATGAGTCATTGCTATTGTATTAACAATAGCACGAAATCTGCTTGGCTTACTCTAATTCTTAGTGTTGTTGCCGGTCATCTCCGGAGCCAAAGCCAGGCCAAGTGATTATTCAAAAATCATTATCAGAGAATAATCAACTCATATGGATTACAATAATGAAATTCCTATGATGCCAAGTTAAATATAAATCCCTAAAATTGATTTTTCTTATCTATTTCATTCAATACCACACCCATTAATTTTGCACCTACGCCCCTAAGATCATCAATACATTGTTTTGCCAACGCTATTTTTGTTTCATTACTTTTAATCACAAAAACCACCTCATCTGAATTTTTCGAAACCACAAGAGGATCACTAAAACATGCAACTGAGGGGGCATCTATCACTATTTTTGTATAGCTCTTCCTGAGCACATCAATAAGTTGTGAAAACTTTTCAGTAGTAAGCAATCCAAGCGGATCAGGGGGGGATACACCACATGGCATTATGTCAATCGCTGACTTCTCATCATGATAGATGCATTTATCTAGAACCTCCCCCCCTTCAATATAATTGGAAAGTCCGGGATGAGATTCTGGCATTTCAAATTCACAATACAGCGACGACGACCTCATATCTGCATCGATAAATACTGTTTTTTCGACCTCGCCTAATGAGAATGCTAAATTTAAAGCAAAAAATGTCTTACCCTCTCCTTCAACAGAAGAGGTAACTGTTACAACATGGCTAGCTTTATTTTCTTGAAGTAACAACATGTTTGTTCTAAACCTTCTAATACATTCAGAAAATATATTACTGCCTTCTGTGAAATAATATTGATTTATAGAGGGACGTCCTTTCTTAACCTTAATCCCAGGCAAAATTGCAAGCGCTCTCAACCTTAATTTCGATTCAATATCATAAGGAGTCCTAACGGTAAAATTTAGCATTTCAACCCCAACAGCAATACAAATCCCCAATACAAGCGACCCAAAGAATCCTAGCACAATAACAATTAATTTTTTAGGTTTTTCAGGTCTCGTAGGAGTATAAGCTCTATCAATAAATCTAGCCGCCGCCGCGTTAAAATCCCCGGCCATCTCGGTTTCCTTTAATCTAGATAGAAAACTATTATACATTTCCCTATTTGTTTCCACGTCACGTTTTAATTTTCTATGTTCATTGTTTTTACTAGACACTTCCTGATATTTTTTCCTGATGTCATTTAATTCATTTTTCAAGGCGAAAATATTATTTTTTGAAGCCGTCAATCTTTTCTCTACTCCTGATATTGATCTATTCACTTGATTTTCAAGATCTAAATTAACGGTCTTCAACTCAGAATTCACTGCAATCATAACGGGGTGTTTAGGCCCGTATATTTTTTTTAAAGAAGATAACTTAAGCCTTACCTCAATAACATATTTTTCAACATTACGAATGTCTGGGCTATAATAAGAAATATCAGGAATTTTATCTAGCAGTTCAATATTGTCACCGCTATTTTCATCAATAACACGAAGAATACTCTCGAGTTGATTTTTCTTGTTACGCTCTAAAATCAGCTGCTCAGATGTCTGCTCCAACTGAGCCCCAACCAAACTCAGAACACCCCTAATATCAACCAATTTTTTTTCTTTTCTATATTTTTGAAGCTTTCCTTCTGATTCGATCAGTATTATTCTCAAATTATGCAATCGAGAATTCAACCAGTCAGAGGCACTATTTGTCATTTCTATTTTGGAAGAAATATTTTCCTGTATATATACCTCAGCCACATAATTAGCAATTAATGATGTTAATTTGGGGTCTCTACTTTCATACGAAACTTTCACTAATTGCGTTTTCTTAAGAGGTGAAACACTAAGATTTGATAAGAACAAATCAATCAACCTTTCCATTCTTTCATCTGCAATTTCTTCACCTGTAACTTTTTCATCTGTAATATTTTTAGTTAACTTAGAATATTCTTCTCTATTAGTATCCTCATGAAAATTAAATTTAATTCGCAATTTTTCTAAAGACGTTTTTTTTGGCAGAAAATCAGGGTGTAAATTAAGGTTCAATTTTTTAATGACTTTAGATACAACTGATCGTGACTTAAGTATCTCAAATTGCGTTTGATAGTACTCTTCTCTTGCAAAACCAAGGCCATATACATCCTCAATTGATATTGCCTTAACTTGTTCAGACTCTATAAGCAGCACAGAAGTAGATTTATAACTAGGCTCAATGGTTAGCGCTTTAAGAACAGAAAATAATGAAACCACCAAAGAAAAAATAATGATATACCACTTTCTCTTAAATACCGCAGTTACATACCGCCTCAGGTTAATAAGCGCTTCATCCCTAGTATCAATAATCTCCATCAAAAAAACCTTTTGTCAACAACAATAGTATCTCCGGCGAATATACTCCCTATCATATCCACCAACAATTTCCATTAAAAAAACCTTTTATCAACAATAATAGTATCTCCGGCGAATATACTCCCTGTCATATCTATCCCTAATTTTTTTATCTTATCATTCTCTTTCAATATATATATTTTTTCCATGGATGCCCTCTCTGTCATGCCGCCAGAGATTGCGATGGCCTGATGAACAGTCAATCCAATTTGGAAGGGATATCCACCGGGCCTCTTTACCTCTCCATGTATATAAAATTTTCTATATTCTGTAATATGGACATAAACGTTCGGCTGAATTAGATAGTCCCCCAATAAACCACTGTAAACAACATCACTCACCTCCTTGGTCGTTAGACTAGAAAGCTTTATATCGCCCAAGAACGGGTAATTAATACTGCCATTATCACTAAGAATTGTTTCTACCGACAATTCTTCATGTCCAAATACCTTGATTTCAATTTTATCCCCTGGGCCCAAAACATATTCATCTGAAGAGTATGACAAGCTAACGACTGAAACATATAGTAAGACAAGCAAGACAATCTTGCTCACACGAAAACACCTATTCTTGCACTAATCCCAATGACATATTTACTAATATCATATTGAGATACATTTGAATTTTGATAAATATTATTTAAATATAGTGACAATTCCAATCGCTCAAACAGAACTTTTCTAATCGACATTTTCGATGACGATATAATATCATTTCGATTTATTCCAGAATAATTTTTTGTTGTATACTCTATATTTAGTAGCGTATTAATCTCATAATTCCATTCATGTGACCAACCTAATGTAACCTCTATTTCATCTATAAAATTTCCGTCTAACCCTGCCTCCTTTAAACTTCTACTTGATGTTACATCTACAATTGAGTAACTTAAAGGCTTCCATTTCACACCCAGTTGCCAATCTACACCCTTAAATTTAATATCACTATTCTGTCTAAACACTTTCTTGTGAATGCCTGTATACGCACTCACAAGCAATAAGGGGCTAGCCTCCCAATCCAATCCTAGTTTAATACTTTGATCATCCGAATCCTTTATCATTCCATTTTCATCGACTTCCTTGTAATCAACCGCACTATCACTATAGGCCAGCGACAAACGTGTTCTAGATAGCGTGGTATAATAAATTACTAAGCCTCCTGTATGATTCCGATAGCTAGGATCAAATAATAGTACGTTACTATGTTCATAGCCTCTAATGTAAAGCTCAGTATTTACATCCACACTTAATTGAGTCCTACTAATACCAAATGTCGACACTAGTGCCAGTCTTGTTTCACCGAATTCAATGGCATCATACCCTTCTTGAGTAACACCTTCAGAAAAACCCGTTCCTGGCACCTCGTACATCCAGCTCCGGCTCAAATGACTATTAAATCTAGCAACTGCATTAACCTCTATGACATTCTCTAAATCAATATAGAAATTTTCATAATTTACCTTATCACTTTTTTCATATACGCCAGACTCCATTCCTACACTAAGAATGTGTGAATTCAACCCTACGCTTGACCCAAGAACAAGCAATGCACGGCCAACATATAGCGCATCTGACGTCTTATTTTTGGTGGCATTAAATATATTACTATCATACAGAGTATCAACAGTAAAAAAGGAGCCTACTAAAGTTCCAGCCTCCGCCCTATATTTTGAATAATCTATAGCGTTAACATCCTGCACCAACATTAGCGTAATTACTATAACCACACCTATTGCGGGATGCATCTTAGTATGCGTTATCATCAACAAAACCTTTCACCAACGTTAATAGAACTATCTTTAAATCCGATAATAGTGACCAATTATTAATATAATATAGGTCATGCTCTATTCTTTTTTCCATTTTATCCAGCGTGTCCGTCTCCCCCCTCCAACCATTAATTTGCGCCCACCCCGTAACACCAGGTTTCACCATATGCCGCAGCATATAGAAATCGATTTTTCCCCTATACTCCTCATTATGGGCTACAGCATGGGGCCTAGGCCCAACGATTGACATGCTCCCTGACAGAACATTGATAAACTGAGGTAGCTCATCAAGAGAAGTCTTACGCAAAAAACCACCAAACGGTGTTATTCTAGAATCATTCTTTGTAGCCTGCGCAACGTCGTTATTGTTTTCAGTGACATTCATGGTTCTAAATTTCCATACATTTATTTTTTTTCCATCCAATCCGTAACGCCATTGTTTAAATAGAACAGGTCCCTTAGATGTCAATTTAATCCCCGCAGCAATAAACAGTAAGGGAAAACAGATTACTAGTAGAATACATAGCGACAATATAACATCTTCAGATCTTTTTATGAATTTCTTGACGCCGTAGTAAGGTGCTTCAAATACCGCTAACGTATCCATATCCCCTACATGATTAACTCGTGCATAAAATAAATTGGAATATGATAAGTCAGGTACAAGATGAACATCAGCGGTCGTATCGCCTAGATTAAAAAGCAAATGTTTTATTCTATCTTCAGCATGAATAGGCAGCGTTATATAGATAATGTCTACTTGGTTATTTTTAATTAGGCTCATCACATCATTCATGGCACCTTTCACTAAAGAATCAAATTTATCACTTAACCTTGACGATTCTCTTTCCTCATAGATACCAACAAATTTTATACCTAATTCATCATTTTTCAAAATCTGCCTACGTAGATCATACCCTACATCTGTAGCACCAATAATTGCTGCCTTTTTTGCACCAACACCACGAAAAGTTCTAGTCTTATCATATATTTTTTTAAAAACTCTCGACAAATACGTTAGCGGAAATGAAAAACACAACCAAAGCAACAACCCATATTCTGACACTACTATATTACCAAATATCAAAACTTCTATTACAATAGCCAAACTCAAAGAAAGAACAAGTGTTATCCATGTAACCCCTATCATCTTATAGAAATCTCTCGCATCCCACGATCGATGAACATTGAATATGTCACATATATATAGATAGAGCATCCCTACTAAAAGCGAAGTATTTACAATTTCTAACTTTAAATTTAAATTAAGTATAAAGTTAACCAACTGGAAGCTTATTATAACGATAAAGATATCTAAAAACCTAAACAAATAAGCATGCTTTACGTTTTCCAACTTAAATCTTCTAAATTTCATTAAAATTTCCAAAAAGAAATTATTACATTAATGTATACATACGACATTTTAAAACGGCCAGGTCAAAATAGTGACCTATCCAATTCACCACCCCGATATATGACCCCTTAATTCTCCATCTATCAACCACTAACACTCAATATTTTATTATGCTGGCAAATCACCCCTCCTAATAATTGAAAATTTTTTATTCACCATAAATGCTGCAACAACCGATATAGTAACACTAATAATCGAGGTGGATACCGCATAAAAATAAACACCCCATTCTTTTGCCACGAAAAAACTTACAATAAATCCTGACATTCCAAAAAAGGATATTATTTTTGTAAGAGTATTTGCATTATCTGTCATATTAAGTGCATTAAATTTAGGGCCGACACAACTACCGATAAGTAGTGATAACGAAATCACCATAAGCATACGGTACGCATCAGGATCACTAATAGTGAATATTTCAGACAATATAAGTTTACCAAAAAGTAAATAGATAAAAAATATTGGTATTAAAATACACAAGCTAATCACTACACAGCCTATATAGTATTTTCTAAATTCATCTATTTTGCCCTCTCTATTTGTTTTAGCTAAAAAAGGAGACACATATCCAGCGGAAGAAGTTGCCACAAGTGTAAACACCAAAGTCAATTGAAGAACAATGGAGTAAGTACCAATTTGTTCCTTACTGTAAAAAATCGACAATAGTAACGGGCCAAACCCACTGATAAGGTAGACAAATATTGCTCCCACAGACATCAACATAGACTCTTTCAACAGAGAAGGTAGTGTTCTGAGTGGTATCAATTTAGCAACAAAATATCCATCCTTACGACGATATATAGACAAAAACATAACTAACGCGACAACATTCGCAACAGCATATATTAAAACCACATCAAAATCATAACCAGAATAAATAACAACAGATGATAAAGTAAAGACGACAAAATTTATTATGAAATTCCTGAGAAAAGCATACTCGAAAGGGAACCCCATCCCTCTAATGCATTCCGGCAGAATAGAATACAACGTGTTTATAAAGAATAGTAATGGCAAAACAACTCGATGCGAAGTCATCTTTATCAACAATACATCATCAAATGCATAATATATCGCACTGAATATTATTGAAGATAATCCTGCAACTAATATTGATGTAAAAACAAGAAGGGATATTTCATAACGAGAGCTATAAGATGCAATTTTCAAAACATAAATATCTAACCCTAGACGACCAAATAGAGAAGACAACATCAGCAAGCTAACAAGATACGCCAATTCACCGACAGCCCCGATACCAAGACTATTTGCAACAATAACATTAGTCAATAAAAGGCATACCGCCCCTATAACCTTAAATAATAATATGCCAAAAGATCCTTTAATTATGCTTAATATCACAAATATTCCTATGCATTAGGTATCTTTTAAGTACGAATTTGAAACCTAAACTTGTTATATGAAATGGAAATTAAACCCTTTAATATAAAATCTAACGCCGCCATCCGTAGTATAAAAATAGCATCTGTAGTGGTCAAGTAAAACTGGCCACGGTTGAGTGGTTCACCCAATAAAATTCTTCTGCTGTATTTGGGCTCTTACCATTATTGTGCCTGTGGGGCCGAGTTTGACTGTAATACCCTATGGTATAATTAGTAACAGAATGTTTAGCCTCAGCAAAGCTTTCATAGCCATACTGCGGCATCCATTCTGTTTTTAAGCTTCTAAAAAAACGTTCCATAGGGGCGTTATCCCAACAATTTCCTCGACGGCTCATGCTTTGAGTTATCTGATAACGCCATAATCGCTGCCGGAACTTTCTGCTTGTAAAGTGACTACCTTGATCTGAATGAAACATGACACCCTTAGGCTTTCCTCTTGATTCAAATGCCATTGTTAGTGCTTTGCTGGTTAACTCGCTATCAGGAGATAAAGACATTGCCCAGCCAATTGGCTTTCTTGAAAATAGATCGAGTACCACCGCCAAATATGCCCAGCGTGTTCCCACCCAAATATAGGTCACATCACCACACCACGCTTTATTAGGCTCACTCACATCGAATTCACGATCCAA
>MAAB01029683.1_pt1 | contig 25438 bp, 23 predicted proteins | sample 1115991 | NCBI WGS metagenome assembly MAAB01 (sample SAMN04961124, study PRJNA320927) | seawater metagenome | isolation source: sample BD02T18 sea water enriched with oil for 18 days | place: USA:Gulf of Mexico | collected 2013-07-27
TCCGGTCATCCTTTAGGTGCTTATAAACTAGGTTGTTATTTTAGTGGTCAATTTAATGCTATTCCAGTTGATAAGGATAAAGCACTTCAGTATAAGCTTATTGCCGCTAAAGCGGGTTATTCTCGTGCTCAGTACGATGTTGGCGGAATATACTTTAGTCAACTCAAGTATAATCAAGCGCTACTATGGTTTAAAGATGCAGCGAACCAAGGCCATTACCCAGCTACATACATTTTAGCTAATATATATAAAAATGATGAATATATTCAAAAAGATCATATATTATCTTACCTCTATACCAAGTTAGCGTTAAATAGATCTAGCTCCAATGATTCAATAAAACTACATGAAAACTTGAATGATCTAAATAACATAATGGTTCCTGCTGAAATTAAGAAGGCTAATAGTTTAATTTCATCATGGAAAACAAAACCTACGGCACTGACTAAAGAGGCTAACTCAGGCATGAAAGCAGCTCACAACATTGTAAAATATAATTAAGTATACTGAAAACGTAGCGATAGATTGGACAAGAAATAGTATAGCACTACGTTAAAAAATTAATCTGGAGCTAGGTACCAGCAAGATCTACTAAAACAGGTTTCTGGCTTCAGGAACCACAATACTAACAAAGGTTAGGGCGTAATCGTAATTATCCCGATACCCGCTAGAATCGACTGTTAGATATGCGTTAGACAAAGTTAAATTTATTCTTTAATTGAAACATAGTATTTATTCAGGCATAAAAAAAGGTCTTGAAAAACAAGACCTTTTGATACTAAATATGGTCGGAGTAGCAAGATTCGAACTTGCGACCTCACGTCCCCCAGACGCACGCGCTACCAAGCTGCGCTATACCCCGAAATAGTAAACTTTAAGAGGGTTAATAAGTTTACCGCTTGTATATTAATGATTTATCAAGTGATTGCAATATAAAGCAGCGTAAATAATGCTGTTCGCTTACTTATTGTCCGCTTTGCTTCGATTGTTGACTGAATTGCTTAATAAAGTTAACACCGTCAATCATCAATGGAAAATCAGAGTTCACCATAATAGGGGCCGCCAACTGTCGAGAGTAGCTTTGAAAGTTACCATTTTGGTCAATAAATACCGATTTATCTTTACTGAAAACCATTATTCCATCAGCCATAGTATTAGCGATAATTCTATCCTTTTTAACGCTCAGTAAATCTTTACCGTTACTGTATGTTTTTTCCTTAATATTACAATCTAACCAGCGCTTTATCAGGGTAGGTTGAATATCCATATGACTGGTTAAGTGGCTAACGGTTTTGTCCTTAGTCTTAGGTAAAATTAATAAAGAAGGTTTGATAGATAAACTTGTCGTTTTTGATTCATTACCAATTGAGGTTACCCAAATAATATCTTTTGTTTCTTTCGCTTTTTGGGCTAATAGCAGGGCGTCCATAAATAATTCAAACTGATAACTACTACTGTCGGCAAAGTAAAATAAATGTAAACCGGTAGGAATATTATTTAGCTTATCTGCAAACACTAAGCTCGAAATATTATTTAGTTTTGACTGAGTCGAAAATAAGTTTTCAAACCCATACGTTAGCGGTTCATCAATGGAATCATGATCATTTTTATTGTCAATTAATGTATATGAAGTAGCTAAGTTTCTTTTTTCAATTAACTGAAATAACAATGGGATAGCTTGTTGTTTCTCTAAACCATCTTGGTAGATGCTAGGTAAGCTATAAAACAAATTAAACCAACCATTTTTTGGTAACGCGTTATCGGTATGGTGTTCTAATGACACTTGTTTTTGGGTATTTCTCTGCTTGAATTGCTGGATTTGTTTAGCGGTTAACATTTCATCGTTAACCACCATGAACACAGATTTTTCAATAGGGAAATTGCTCTGGCACTGATTGCCTAGCGAAGGATATTGAGGAATATCATCAATAAAAGCTAACGGGCGAGTGGTTCTTTCAATGTAGGCATCACGATCGAACATGCCATATTTAGTTAATAATGTTTTAGCCGTTGCGGGGTAAGATAATGGTAATACAGTATCCTGTCTTAAAATATCATATTCTAGGTTTGCATCAGCCCAAATATGTAAAATATGACTAAAGAAAAATGCGCCAACAAGTCCTATTACTGTAAAACGAGCGATCACAACTTTTTGTAAGTCTCGTAAGTGTTTCCATGCGTAATTGCTAACAATTAATTCAAATGCCAAAATAACCAGTGTTAAGACAATACTAACAAACCAAAACAACCGGCTATTTTGCTGTATTTGTGTAGCGATTAAATCGACTATTTGTGCACTAGAGGAGGCATTTAAGTGATAGCCCAAGCTGTTATATATATATGCATCGAGTAACAGTACTAATAATTGTATCGTAAAGACAACGGATGCCGTTACTCGAATAAATCGAGTGTGAGGGAAGATTAAGGTGATCGGGAATAGTATTAGTAAAAATGTCATAAAGGTGAGAAAACCCATATGACTAAACCAGGTCACCATCAGGTAAAATTGACCTAATATTGTTTCTGGGCCAGTTTCATTGAAGATATAAAATGAAGAAAGCCCAATAGCGGCAATAATATTAAAAAAAGTGAACCAATGGCTCCAGCTGATCAAGTGTAATAGTCTTTTGCTGTATGTTTTTGAGTCAAATGCAACCATGGTAAATGTATATTCTCTTGTTATTTTATTGGTGTGACGTTAAATATTCGCTTCAATTAGTGGTATTACTTGACAGATTTCTTCAATGCTTCGCTAAAATTGTTCACTATTGCGGCTCTTTTGCCTTCAGGAATATTTTTATTAATAATTTCTGTAAGGGTATTTCCTAAGCACATTAGCGCTAAATCAGGGGTTGCAGACTCATTTACTAAAACATCATGTAAGTCTTTGATAATTTTTTCTACACGTTCGTTGGAATACTTGGATACAATGGGCATCTTAAAATTCTTAATTGGTTGTTTGATGAATTCATACAAGTTTATCAAATGCCTGAACAATATAAAACTGGCCTTTAACTATGAGTTTAATTATTTCCAATATTGCCCTGCATTTTTTAACAAAAAAAGAAGAAACCGGTGAAGTAGTACTGCGTTTAGGGCCAGAATCGATTGAAATCAGCAACAAAATTGAAAACTTTGTTGATGCGTTACATAAAATTTATAATGGTAAAGCGAGCAAAGCCTACGGCCATTTTTCGACAATGCCTTCCGAAGGAGATTCGGCACGCTTTGTTGATGTGATGGAAAGCTACTTATCTGATGCGCAACCCTTCTATGCCTTTAGTAGCCAAGCAGCTAATTTATTGAAAAATGAATTAGAAAAATATGACCTTGCTGAGACTGGTTACCTCGTTGTATGTCATTATGAACATATGGGAGGTCGTTATTTACTCGCGACTATTATTCCGGTCTCTGAGCATTATTCCGTTGATGGTGAATTAAATATTTCTGCCGACAAACATCTTGATACTGCACGTATGCAACTTGCTGCTCGTATCGATTTATTTGATTATAAAGACAATGAACAAGGTAATAAGTACGTTTCGTTTATTAAAGGCAGAGCAGGCCGTGTTGTTTCAGATTTTTTCTTAGACTTTTTAGGTTGTGAAGAAGGCTTAAACTCGAAAGAGCAAACGCAAACCTTAGTGCAAGCCGTTGAAGATTATGTCGCGGTTAATCAACTCGATGCCAATGAAAAGCAAACTACACGTAAAGAGCTATTAAATTACTGTAAAGAGCAAAAAAGTTCAGCGCAAGACGTATCTATTCAAGAAATAGGCGAGGTCATTAAGCAAGAAGGCGCAGAGCAAGACTTTTATCAGTTTTGCCAAGAGCAATCTTATCCGCTTGAGGAATCATTTCCGCACGATCAAACCGTCGTTAATAAAGTCACTAAATATTCAGGTTACGGTAATGGTATAAGTTTAAGTTTTGAACGTAGTCACTTTGGTGAAGATGTTGTTTATAATGCCGCTAACGAAAGTATTACTATTTATAAAGTGCCACCAAATTTAAAAGATCAATTGTTAGCTTTATTACAATCAGCTGATAAACATGAACAAGAAGTTCAGCAAGGTCAAAATCCAGAATTCTAAAATAACGTAGACAAAAATTATAGGTATTAAAATGACAACATTAACCATTACCCGCCCTGACGATTGGCATGTACATTTACGCGATGGCGCGGCACTAACTACGACTGTGCCTGATATTAGCCGATACTTTGCTCGTGCTATTGTAATGCCGAATCTTGTTCCTCCTGTGACCAATGCAGAGTTAGCAACGCAATATCACCAACGTATACTTGACGCTAATGTAAATAGTTCAGCTCAAAGTAAACAATTTCAACCCTTAATGGTGCTATATCTTACTGATCAAACAACACCTGAAGAAATAAAAGCGGCTAAAGCCACCGGTATTGTATTTGCTGCCAAACTTTATCCGGCAGGAGCAACAACGAACTCATCATCTGGTGTCACCAGTGTTGATAACATCGCTGACGTACTAGCCGCTATGCAAGAAGTCGGTATGCCATTATTGATTCATGGTGAAGTTACTGATAATGATATTGATATCTTTGACCGTGAAGCCATATTTATTGACACCATTTTGAAGCCTTTAGTTGAAAAATATACTGAGCTCAAAATTGTTTTAGAACATATCACCACTAAAAACGCCGTTGAATTTGTGCAACAAGCGGGTGAAAACGTAGCCGCTACCATTACTGTTCATCATTTATTATTCAACCGAAATCACATGCTGGTTGGCGGTATTCGTCCACATTATTTTTGTTTACCAATATTGAAGCGTAATATTCATCAACACGCGTTAATTGAAGCTGCAACAAGTGGTAGTACTAAGTTTTTCTTAGGTACAGATTCAGCACCACACCCACAACATGCGAAAGAATCAGCTTGTGGCTGTGCCGGTTCGTACACAGCACATGCGGCAATAGAGTTATACGCAGAAGCTTTTGAAGCAGCAGGGGCTTTAGATAAATTAGAAGGCTTTGCCAGCTTACATGGTCCGGCATTTTATAATTTACCTGTTAACAGTGACAAAATAACACTAGAAAAAGTTGAATGGCAAGTACCTGCAACTTTAACTTTCGGTGATGACGTTGTTGTGCCAATTCGTGCGAACGAAACAATTGCTTGGCAAGTAAAAGACTAAGACTACTAGGAAATAAAAATGCAGTTATTTGTAAATGACTTAACCGTGATCGACTTTTCATATTGTTGTAAACAACGTGGTATCGTTGGAGAAAGTTGGATTGTTGATGTGCTACTTGATGGTGGCTTAAATGAAATGAGTATGGTGCTTGATTTTGCAGTAGTTAAAAAGCAAATCAAAGCTATTATTGATGATGCAGTTGATCATAAATTGCTATTACCTATGGAAAACTCATTCATTAATGTAACCGATTCAACGCATCATAATGATCATGAATATGTTGATGTAACAAGTGAACGTGCTAGTTACTTTTTACAATCACCAAAATGTGCATTTGCAAAAATTGCGACGAGCGAAATAACAGTAGCGTCAGTTACAAAGCATTTAACGGCAATTATACTTGAGCAATTGCCAGAAAATGTTCAAGGACTAACGCTAACGTTAAGACCAGAAAATATAAGTGGAGACTATTATCATTATACCCATGGTTTGAAACTCCACGACGGTAATTGTCAACGTATTGCTCATGGTCATCGTTCAACCATACATATTTTACAACAAGGAAAACGTAACGCATCATTAGAAAAACAATGGTGTTTACGCTGGCAAGATATTTACATTGCCTCTGAAGTTGACCGCGTTAACAAGCCCGAAATAGAGTTGTCGAACTTTGCACAGCAGAATTCGACACCCGATCACCAATATTTTTCTTATATAGCGCCACAAGGTCGGTTTGATATTGCCGTGGAAAGCAAAGTATTAGATGTTGTTGACTGTGATTCAACCGTAGAGCTTCTAGCTGACTTTATTGCGAGACAATTAAGTGTACAACTGCAAACGGAAATAACTATTGTTGCGTTTGAAGGTGTTGGTAAAGGAGCTATTGCTAGTGTTTAATAAACGCACTTCGAGCCTGCTGGTTTTAAACCTGAGTTTTGCATTATGTAACTTTTCATCGTTTGCTGAAATTCAGTTGTCAGGAGAAATAAAACAGGGTGCTTTGGTTGTGGGTAAAACTGCGGCTACTAATATTGTCAGTTTTGATGGTAAAGTTTTACCTTTATCTGTCAGTGGAGATTATGTTTTCGGCTTCGGTCGAGATGATGTTAAAGCACATAAATTGCAGATAACTTATCCAAATGGTAAAAAAGAAGTAAAAACCTTAACACCAATAAAGCGTGAATATAAGATTCAACGTATTGAAGGTATTGCTAAAAAAATAATGAACCCAAATCCAAAAGCTTTGGCACGTGCTAAGCAAGATGGTATTCAAGTAAGAGCTGCAAGAAAAACGTTAAGTACTAAAACTGATTTTTCTCAAGGGTTTATTGCCCCAATAAAAGGTACTATTACTGGGGTTTATGGTAGTCAGCGTGTTTTCAACGGCGTGCCTAAACGGCCACATTTTGGTTTAGATTACGCAGGTAAAACCGGAGATCCAGTTAAAGCTCCAGCAGCTGGTAAAGTGGTTATGTTTGTACCTGACATGTTTTATTCTGGTGGCACTATGATCATAGATCATGGCCATGGCATTACTTCAAGCTTTCTTCACTTAAGCAAAGCTTATGTACAAAAGGGCGACGAAGTAAAAAAAGGCCAAGTTGTTGCAGCCGTTGGCTCAAGTGGTCGCGCAACAGGACCACATCTAGATTGGCGTGTTAACTGGTTTAATGTACGTTTAGATCCGGCGTTAGCATTAAAAGCTTCGCCGATTCATTAATTTTCAATAGTGTCAGCTACATAGCGAGTAGCTATGGTTAATCTACTTTACGTGTTTTACCACTTTCTGCTCGTTTCTTATTCTCTGTTTGAACATATACCGTATCGGTTGTAGCCATACTGGCGTGACCTAAATCTTCTGAAAGATCTTTTAAACCGCGACCACGTTCTATTTCCATACTTGCGCCCGTATGCCGAAGCCAATGCGTAGAGGCTTCTTTTAACTTCATAGCACGTTTCTCACCTTCAACGCCTTTCATTCTTTCGAACGCATGGTCAAAGGTTTCTTGCACTAATCGCCTTAAATGCCGTGTTGTCATACCACCTTGGCCACGAATTTTTTCAACTAATACCGTGTTTTCACCGCCGAAAGGCAAAGCTGTAAGACCTCTAGACAAACGATACCTTTCTAAAAAGGGCAAAAAGTCTGTAGGCACTGTTGTATCACGTAATTTGCGACCTTTGCCGTAAATTTTAAGCCACCAGTTTTCATCATCATCTTGCCAAAAATGTCCCATAGTTGGGGACCAAGCGGGACGTTCTGACAATTCTGAGATACGTAAAAATAAGGTTTTAAGTGCGGCTATAATGAACAAATTTCGTTCATGCAGGGCGCTTTCATCTGCCATTTCTACAGAAATATCGAGCATATATTGCCACTGAACACTGGTTAAGCGTTTAACTTCTTTTACCTGAGTATCAGTAATAAAGTGTTTGCAGTCTTTTTTAGCAATTTGTACAGGATTACCTAAACAAAGTTCTTCACTCATTAAATAGTTATAAAAGACAATGAGTGCTGTAAAAGTGGATGTTAATGTTTGCTGAGATGGACGGTATTTTTTCTTATCAATTTCTTTGTTTATTTGGCTTTTAGGTGCTTGAAGCTTATAAGGTCGCCAAAGTGTACTTGGGACAAAATACGCATTTTCCATGTAAAAACGTTCATGATTATTAAAGCCGATCCAAGTAACTGGTGGTTGCCAACAAAAGTCTGCGTATTCTAGAATGTCAGTTTTTCGTAATTCAGTAAGCGGCGTTTTATTAATTAGAAAACACCAAAGTAAAAAGCGCTCAATGTCAGTTCTAAAACGATCGTAGGTATGGATAGATTTATTACGACCAGTGTATTCAAGAAATGCTTTTCCCCAATGCCAATGTTCAAGCCAGTAGCTTTCTTTTGACAAGGTAAGGAATTGTTCAAGCTTGGGGTATTCATCAAGTGACATTTCGCAAAGTTCAACATAGGTTGGATACAGTGGTGTTAATGTTTCGTTTTTGATATTTGTCATGAGGATGAAGTTAAATCGGATGATAAGGCAGTTTAAAAGAATATACCCACTATGTCCAGTATTAAATAGTATCGGTCATAGTGAGCTCTGTAGATTCTAGGGAAGTGCTCCCTGTGATTACTCCGTTTAAGTAAATCATTAAACTTAGATTTAATGCTCATAAACGTTTGGTTGGTAATATCAACCAACCTTAAATTAACTACATGTGTTCAATTATACAATCACCGAATTCTGAACAAGTTACTAATGTTGCACCTTCCATTAATCGTTCGAAATCGTACGTGACTGTTTTAGCATTAATCGCTCCAGACATTCCTTTGAGTAATAAGTCTGCAGCTTCAACCCAGCCCATGTGTCGTAACATCATTTCTGCTGATAAAATAACTGAACCTGGATTTACTTTGTTCAAACCCGCGTATTTTGGCGCGGTACCATGCGTTGCTTCAAAAATTGCAATGTCGTCATTAATATTTGCACCTGGTGCAATACCAATACCGCCTACTTGAGCCGCTAATGCATCAGACAGATAATCACCGTTCAAATTTAATGTTGCGATTACACTGTATTCTGCTGGCCTTAATAAAATCTGTTGTAACATGGCATCAGCAATTACATCTTTGATGACTATTTCTTTACCCGTTTTCGGGTTTTCAAACGAACACCATGGACCTCCTGCGATATAGTCGGCACCAAATTCATCTCGAGCTAATTGGTAACCCCATTCCTTAAAAGCGCCTTCAGTGTATTTCATAATGTTACCTTTATGCACTAAAGTTACTGATTCTCTGTCGTTATCTATGGCATATTGAATCGCTTTTCTTACTAAACGCTCTGTACCTTCTTTTGATACCGGCTTGATACCAATACCGCAATTTTCGGTAAAACGTATTTTAGTCACACCCATTTCTTTCGTTAAAAAGTCTATGACCTTCTGTGCCTGCTCTGTACCTGCTTGATATTCAATTCCTGCGTATATATCTTCAGAGTTTTCACGGAAAATAACCATATCTACTTCACAAGGTCTCTTTACAGGGCTAGGAACGCCAGTAAACCACTGTACCGGACGTTGGCATACATACAGATCTAAAATTTGTCTAAGAGCTACATTTAAAGAGCGCATTCCACCACCAACAGGTGTTGTTAAAGGCCCTTTTATGCCCACTTTATATTGCTTGAACATCTCTAATGTTTCATCAGGTAACCAAGTTTCAGAGTCATACTTTTGTGTTGCTTTTTCCCCAGCATACACTTCCATCCAGTGAATTTTTCGTTCGTTTTGATATGCTTTTGCAACGGCGGCATTTACTGCCTTTATCATTGGGGGAGTTACATCGATGCCAATACCATCTCCTTCAATAAAAGGGATTATTGGATTGTTGGGAACAGTTAATATCCCATTTTCACAAGTAATAGCGTCGCCTTCAGTTGGTATTAGTACATTCGTAGTCATATATCATTCCTCAGCATTAGTTCAATAGTAGATTTGTTTGAGCCTAACAACATTTATTATTTAAGTTATGGTTTACACTGCTTTTTTTAGTATAGGTTAACTTTCATTTAACGTTAAAAATAAATGAAAAAGAGCTTTAGCACTAATACAAAATTAGTGATATTGACTATAGGTGCGGTGAATAATTAAAACGGATGTTTCAATTGTTTGTTTTAAATGTGGCTGTGATAAAATTTATAAATAAAATAGCTTGGTGAAAGTAAACTAAATTGAGATAATAAATTCATTATTATTATTTTATATGGATCCTTATGAAACTATTAGTTCGTAACCTATCTCGCTCGACAACAGAACAAGAAATTCGAGTGTTATTTTCAGAGCATGGTGATGTTAAAGAATGTACTTTAGTGTTAGATCAAGAAACAGGAAAATCTAAAGGTTTTGCTTTTGTTGAAATGCCAAAAGAAGCTGAAGCTAAAAAAGCACTTAACTCTTTGCATGAGGTTAGAGTTGCGAAGAATAGAATTAGAGTAAAAATCGCTCAGTAAAGTTTTAATATTATACTTGCTGACTAATTAAACACTCAAATTTAGAAGATAAAAAAAGGCTGAACATCATTGATGATCAGCCTTTTTATTATTCTTGAAGCGCTATTATAATAAGCTAGAAAGGATAGTATTTAACGTATCGCTAGGACGCATAGCTTTAGAAGCAAGTGCAACGTCGGCATAGTAATAACCGTTAATATTCATTGCAGGACCTTGTGCAGCATTTAATTCAGCAACAATTTTATCTTCTTGCTTAGTTAATGCTTGTGCGATTGCAGTAAAGCCTGCTTTTAACTCTTCATCTACAGATTGTGCTGCAAGTGCTTGAGCCCAAAACATTGCAAGATAAAAGTGGCTACCACGGTTATCTAACTCACCAACTCTACGTGAAGGTGATTTGTTAGTATCAAGGAATTTACCTGTTGCGGCATCAAGTGTATCAGCAAGAACTTGTGCTTTACTGTTACCTGTATTAACACTTACATGTTCTAAAGAAGCAGCAAGTGCTAAAAATTCGCCTAAAGAATCCCAACGTAAGTGGTTTTCTTTTTCAAACTGTTGTACATGCTTAGGTGCAGAACCACCTGCACCTGTTTCAAATAAACCGCCACCATTCATTAATGGAACAATCGACAGCATTTTAGCACTAGTACCTAATTCTAAAATTGGGAACAAATCTGTTAAGTAATCACGTAACACGTTACCAGTAACTGAGATGGTATCTTCACTGTTAGCACAACGTGCTAGCGTGAATTCACAGGCTTGTATAGGCGCTAATATTTGAATGTCTAAACCAGTAGTATCGTGATCTGCTAAATAGGTATTTACCTTTTTGATCATCTCTACATCATGGCCGCGGTTTTCGTCTAACCAGAAAACAGCAGGCATTTTTGAAGCTTTTGCACGTGTAACAGCTAACTTAACCCAATCTTGAATAGGTGCATCTTTAACCTGACACATTCTCCATAAATCGCCTTCAGCAACAGCATGCTCTAATAATGTTTCGCCATTATCATTAACAACACGAACAGTACCTGTGCCTGTCATGGTGAATGTTTTATCGTGCGAACCGTATTCTTCAGCTTTTTGAGCCATCAAACCAACATTAGGTACTGTACCCATAGTTGTTGGGCTGAAAGCGCCATTTTCACGACAAAAATCAACAACAGCTGAAAATACACCAGCGTAGTTACGATCTGGGATCATAAATTTAGTGTCTTTTTGATTGCCATCACGATCCCACATCATACCAGATGAACGAAGGGCTGCAGGCATTGAAGCATCAATAATTACATCGCTTGGTACGTGGAAGTTAGTAATGCCTTTATCAGAATCAACCATTGCTACTTCAGGGCGTGTTGTGTAAACAGCAGCTAAGTCAGCTTCGATTTCTGCTTGTTTTTCGCTTGGTAAACGGGTGATTTTTGCATAAACATCACCAATACCATTATTCGCATCAACACCTAGTTGTTCAAAAATATCAGCATGTTTTACAAATACGTCTTTATAGAAAACTTTTACTGCATGGCCAAACATGATTGGGTCAGAAACTTTCATCATGGTTGCTTTTAAATGAAGAGAAAGTAAAACGCCCTCTTCTTTTGCTTTCTCTGTTTCTTCTTCGAAGAATTGAACCAATGCCGTTTTACTCATTACTGCAGCATCAATAACTTCTTTATCTAATAAAGGTAAGTGTTCTTTTAATAAAGTAACATCGCCGTTGTCGCTAACAAACTCAATTTTTACATTCGTTGCGCCATTAATCGTTGTTGATTTTTCACTACCGTAAAAGTCACCTGATGACATATGTGCTACATGTGATTTTGTGTCTTTCGACCAAACGCCCATTGAATGAGGATTAGTACGAGCATATTGCTTAACAGAACCAGGTGCGCGACGGTCTGAGTTACCTTCACGTAAAACGGGATTTACAGCCGAACCTAATACTTTAGCGTAAGTAAGTTTTATTGATTGCTCAGCTTCATTTTGTGGCTCTGCTGGGTAATCCGGTAAGTTATAACCTTTACCCTGAAGCTCTTTAATAACAGCTTCTAATTGCGGAATAGAGGCAGAAACGTTTGGCAATTTAATAATGTTTGCTTCAGGTGTTTTAGCTAAAGCACCTAATTCTACTAATGCGTCATTAACACGCTGTTCAGCAGTTAAGTATTTCGGAAAATTAGCAAGAACACGTGCTGCTAGTGAAATATCACGAGTTTCAACGTTAATACCTGAAGAAGCAGTGAATGCTTGAATAATTGGTAATAAAGAGTGAGTCGCCAATGCTGGCGCTTCATCGGTAATCGTATAAATTATTTTTGTTGAATCTGAGCTCATCTACTTTCCTAATTTCTGATCTGCTAAATACCTAATAAAGTGAATATTTATGCTAATTGACAAAATATTCCCACTCTATTAATAATGTTTTTTTTCAGGAAACCTATAACCTATTTAATAAAGGCTAACTACGCTTCCCGAGATGTAGCCTAAGTTTGCTTAGACATAAAAAACCAGCGGGTACACCACTGGTTAACCTGAGCATTATAAACGTTCAGGTTTGGTTCGTAAACTATATGAGTATAATTATGAATAACTAATGATGAATTTAAAACGATTAATTATACAAAAATGTTCTTTAGTCGTTACAGTATCAACATATAAAACATTATCTGAGTATTTATCGTTAACATCCATTTATTAAAACCATTCCTCTGTAATAGGTAATGAAAATAATAAAGGGGCTAATTTTTGATATTTCTCTCTATTGACCTCACATTTTACATTCTCTATATAATGTTCAGTCCAGGGATCGTTGATGAGCCAAATTTTTTCTTTAGTAACAGCGACACCTTCTAATGAAGTATTACCTATTTTCTCCCATTTATTACAATGCTTATCATTACTATGAACCGGGGCTAAAAAATTCATCGATATAATGGTGGTAGGTTTTTGCTTAGCTAAATCGATAATCCACAACTGATCGTCGTTTCGAGCAACCGCAGCGATATAACCAGGGTGATTATCTACAGGTAGATAATCCATACCATTAATTGGGTGCCTTCCCTTCTTAAAAGTAGGTAATACAACTTCTGTGTCGATAACTTGAATAAACTCTTCACTTTGCCAAAAGTCTTTGACTAATTGCGTAGAAAATATCCGGGCCTGCCCTTTTTTGTCTTTTTCTAAACCTAAAAACAAGGTGTTATTTTTACCAAAAGCCAATGCCTCAATACCATCATTAGCAAAGTTACCCACATTAAAAGTGGCATCAAATTGAATAGGTCTAACATGTGTCATAAACAAAGTATTATGTTCATCAATTTCTAGTCTAACCAACAATGATGGATATTTTGTCGACCCTGTATTGTTAAAGCGCTGCTGACAATCTGCAGACAATTGAACGCCTTTACGTGCATCTTCGGTAACTATGATTAAAACATTTTCATTCTCTGGTTGTACGGCTAACGCTTCAAAGTCAGGCTTATCAGCTAAGTATTGATAAAAACAACTTTTCTTAACTTTTTCCGATAGCTGCATAACTAACGACTCTTTGGCTACGATAGCGCTCGAGGGGTCGATAATGTGTAATTGTTTTTGTTGCGATATATGTGCAGAACGATCAGACAGGGTGAGTAATTTGCCTTTCCACCATTTAAGTGCAGACGTTTGTGGGTGAAGCATAACTTCATTGTTTGTCTCTACAAGCCACTTTCCTTTTAGCGTAACTTGCTGATGAAGTTTTTCATCAGCAAGTACAGTAGTCGCAGAAAGATATATGGCAAAGAATGATAAAAGCTTCATTAATTACTCAACCGATGATTATTGTATAAGTTTCAATATATTAGCTAAGTCTGATTTACCTTCCGCTATTTCTTCTTGTGTTAGACCTGAAAGTTCATGAGGAAAAACTAACCATTCATCTGACTCATGTACATAATAATCAGGTATAATATTCACGACATTGTTTTTTGGCTTATACCAAGGACAAGCAATTCGAACATCTGTTGGCATATTATTACGCGATAATTTTTCAAGTTGCTTAATCAAGGCTTCAATACTTCGACCTGAGTCAAATACATCATCAACAATAAGTAAACCATCTCCTGCATTCGCATTTTCAATGATATAGTGCAAACCGTGAACTTTAATTTCTTTGCTCTGTTGATTAATGCCGTAATAAGAAGATGTGCGTACAGCAATATGATCTGTTTCAACATTTTTGAAATCAAAAAATTCTTGCACTGCAATGCCAACGGGGGCACCGCCACGCCATATACCAATTATAAATTGTGGTCGAAATCCATCTTCAAATACCTTCGCTGCCAGTCTAAAAGAATCTTCTAACAATTCTTGTGCTGTTATATATTTTTTATTCATAGTGCTTGTTTCTCACGGTAAAAGTAGTGTAATGTTGCAAATTATATCAATTCTTGACCGAATGGTTAAGTAATTTTTTATTGTTCGCATGAGTTCAATCTATATGAGTTTAACTGAGAGACGTTTTAATGCAAAAATCTATATTAACAACTGCTAGCTTATTATTAGGCTTAATGCACATTTCACCTAGTTATTCAGAAGAGTTAAAAGTAGCTTCTTGGAACATCGCATGGTTAGGTTCACATGAGTATAATGAACGCAAAGCAGCTGATTATACTCATCTTGCAGCCTATGCGAAACAACTTGATGCAGATGTAATTGCTTTACAGGAAGTTGAAAATGAAGCATGGGCACGTAAAGTATTTGGTAATGAATACGATTTTTATTTTTCTACAAAAGATTGGGTACAACGAGTAGGCGTAGCAGTTAAAAAGTCTGCTGGCTTAAATGTTATAGCTAAAGAATATAAAGCTTTGGACGTAAGTCGAGTTCGCCATGGCATGGATTTAACGTTATCTAGAAATGGTAAAGAGGTTAAACTTCTTGCTATTCATTTAAAGTCGGGTTGTTTCACAGCCCCTCTAGATGACAATTCTGTATCCTTGATGCCCAATTCGACAAACAAAGAACAGAAACGAAAACATGCTTGTTCAACACTAAGTAAACAAATAGAACCTCTTGAAAACTGGGTCGATAAACAAGCTAAAGATAATAAGTCTTTTATAGTGATTGGAGATTTTAATCGCCGATTTTCACAAGATATAGCGAATAACCTCACCGAAGATCAAGGATTATGGCAAGCTTTAGATGACGTAGGCAATGAATCACTTTGGACTCCAACAGTAACGAAGAATTCTGATTGTTGGGGTGGATATTATAAAGACTATATCGATCACATCGTCTTTAACCCTAGTGCTAAAAACATGTATTTACAAAACTCATTCGAACAATTAGTTTTTAAAGAAAAATACACTAAAGAAATTTCTCGTTCATTAAGCGATCATTGTCCTATTTCGGTTAAAGTAAATCTTTAATAATGCAACAAAGATTTTGGTCTAAAATATATATAAAGCATTAACGGTTGCTAGGTAAACTAGCAACCATTCAAATTCTCAGGACAAAACCTCCCATGTATAACAACAAGCTCCCACTTATAGACCTTCACCGCCATTTGGACGGTAATATTCGCCCTAAAACGATTTGGCAGTTAGCGCAGAAAAATAATATTCAATTACCTGAAACGAGTTTCGAAGACTTCTTACCGCACATAAAAATTACTAACAATGAAGCCGATTTGCTCGCTTTTTTAAAAAAGTTAGATTGGGGCGTTAAGGTTTTATCATCATTAGATGATGTGGTTCGAATTGGTTTTGAAAATGTTGAAGATGCCTACCAGGCTAAAATTAATTACGCCGAGCTTCGATTTTCACCCTATTATATCGCTATGACCCACAACCTCCCAATTGAAGGTGTTGTTGAAGCGATTGTTGAAGGTGTAAATTTAGGACGTAAAAAGTATCCTACCCAGATAAACTTAATTGGTATTTTGAGTCGGACTTTTGGTGTTGAAAACTGTCATGCAGAATTAAACGCGCTATTAACACAGAAAAACAACTTAGTTGCTTTAGACTTAGCCGGCGATGAATATAATTATCCTGGACACCTTTTTGAAAGTCACTTTAAAAAAGCAAGAGATGCAGGCTTGCAAGTAACGGTTCATGCTGGCGAGGCTGCCGGTCCTGAAAGTGTTTGGCATGCAATAGAGAAGCTTGGAGCGACTCGAATTGGCCATGGAGTAGCAAGCGCTAGGGATCAAAAACTAATGGACTTTATGCTAAAAAACGAAATTGGGATTGAGTCTTGCCTCACATCGAATTATCAAACTGGTACGGTTAAAGATTTAAGCAAACACCCCATTAAAACCTTTATAGATAATGGGCTAAATGTTTGCCTGAATACGGATGACCCCGCGGTTGAAAATATTGAACTAGAAGATGAATTTAACTTAGCTTGTACTTTGCTTAAACTCAATGAACAGCAAATAAGTCAATTGCAGCACAATGCGATTAACATGAGTTTTTTGTCAGTAAATGAAAAGCAGAAATTGACTCAATTGAAAAGTAATGATCAAAATTAAGAATTTACACTAATAATATGGCGAAGTAACTTCCACTATATTTAAACTCGTGTAACAGGCATTATTATTTATTATGGGTATTGTCTGTATTTCTAGGATATATGTCGATGGCCTCAATTATCAATAGATAATTGAACGATTCTTCACTTAGTATTATCATGGCCAAATTATAGCTTTGAACAACACAAAATAAATCACAAAATAATTTTCAGTAAAACATCCTTGATAGCAGTTGATTCCATCATCTATGGCTAGAAACTTACTGAGTTACACTTAAAAACTAATGGATGACTGTTATGCCAACACCACATATTGAAGCCCAAACAGGCGATTTCGCTAAAATAGTATTAATGCCGGGCGACCCACTCAGAGCAAAGTTTATTGCAGACAATTTCTTAGAAAACGTAAAATGTGTTACTCGCGTTCGTAATATGTTTGGCTACACAGGAACCTACAAAGGTAAACCTATTTCAGTTATGGGCTCAGGAATGGGGATACCAAGTGTTTCAATTTATGCCACTGAACTTTATAAAGACTACGGTGTTGAAAGCATTATTCGTATAGGCTCTTGTGGCGCTGTGCGAGATGACATCAAAGTACGCGATATCGTTATTGGTATGGCGGCAAGCACCGACTCTAATGTAAATAGACAGCGTTTTAATAATGTTGACTTTGCCGCTTGTGCAGACTTTTCACTATTGAAAAATGTAGTAGATACCGCTGAACGATTAAATCAAGATATCCGAGTGGGTAATATATTCACCGCTGATTTATTCTACACTCCGCAGCCTGAAATGTTTGCTAAGATGGAAAAGTATGGAATTTTAGCTGTTGAAATGGAAGCTGCTGGTCTTTATGGCGTTGCTGCAGAATATGGTAAAAAAGCATTAACCGTTTTAACGGTCAGCGATCATATTAAAACTGGTGAACAAACTACCGCAGATGAGCGTGAAACAACCTTTAAAGATATGATGGAATTAACATTAGAAAGTATTTTATAACGTTATTTACGCGAATTTAGCAAAAGGGTTAGCATGGCTAACCCTTTTTTGTATCTACTCTTCATATATTAAAACTGTTTAAGTAAATAATAGAACCTATTTTTTATTAAAAGTCAGCTTACTTAAAAAACTCGTGCCGTAACTCATCGCTTCAACGTTGAACAGTTGAGCAATGGTTTGTCCTAAATCAGCAAAGGTTTTTCGCTCACCTAAATTTACAGATGAAATATTATGATGGTAAGCCAGTATGGGTACATATTCACGCGTATGATCGCTGCCAGGCCAAGTTGGGTCACAACCATGGTCCGCGGTTAAAAACACGACATCGTGCTCTGTCATTGCATTTAACACTTCAGGTATACGTGCATCAAATGCTTCAAGCTCTTGAGCATAACCCACTGGGTTACGTCTGTGCCCGAAATCTTGATCAAAGTTTACTAAGTTAGTAAAAATCAATGCATTATCTTGTGCCGTATTAATATGCTCGATCGTTGCATCTAACAAAGCATCTAAACCTGTAGCTTTAGTTTTTTCATTAATACCTTGATGGGCAAAGATATCGGCTATTTTACCTACACTAATAACGTGAGTACCTGCATTAGAAATCTTATCGAGTACAGTCGGCGCAGGCGGCAATACGGAGTAATCGCGACGGTTACCTGTACGAGAAAAGTTTTCAGAGGTCTCACCAATAAAAGGCCTTGCTATAACACGTCCTATATTTAACCCTTCAAGTTCTGCTCTTACTTTTTCACAATATTTATATAAGTTATCTAAACCGAAATGTTCTTCATGAGCAGCTACCTGAAAAACGCTATCTGCAGATGTATAACATATAGGTAGTCCTGACTTTATATGCTCCTCACCTAGTTTTTGTAAAATCTCGGTACCTGATGCATGGCAATTACCTAACATGTCTTCATAACCTGTGACTTGGTTAACTTTTTCAATTAAGGTGGTAGGAAATGCATTCTCTTTATCGGTAAAATAACCCCAGTCAAAAAGTACCGGGACACCTGCCATTTCCCAATGGCCACTCGGTGTATCTTTACCCGTACTTATTTCTTGCATAAAACCATAAGCTCCTTTTTTCGGGGAGCCACCCTGCTTAGGAAAATCGTTATTAGAAGCTTCATGACAGGCTTTAAATAATCCTAAGCTCGCAAGATTAGGTAAATTAATGGCTTTGCCTGTTTCAGCATAATAAGCCTTGGCAAGATTAGCGAGCGTATTTGCGCCAACATCCCCAAAACTTTCAGCATCTGCTGAATAACCTATGCCAAAACTGTCGATTACTAAAACTATTGCGCGGGCCATGCCATTTCCTTTTTAATCATTTTCACTTATATTCAGAAATATCAGAATAAAACATGACCACATGGTCAAGTTGTGATAATTTATCATCTTTTAAAAATAGGGTAAATAATGCTGTTGAAGATATTTCATAAAGTAACGCATTATTTATCTAATGACTCTAAAAACGTAAATTAAGTTTTAAATTACTTTCAAATTTACCGTTAATCATAGTCTTTATTATTATTTTAACGGTAAATTATCAACAGGCAATAACATTGAACGAAAATAAACCGACAATTATAACTATTACAGGCCCATCAGCATCAGGCAAAACACTTTTTGCACAAACCATTCATGACGAGCTCATTGATGAATTAGGTGAAGATGGTATTTCTATTCTTAATGAAGATGCCTATTATCGCGACCAATCTCACTTGTCGATGTCTGAGCGCGAACAAACCAATTATGATCACCCTAACGCCTTTGAGCATGATTTATTAGTTAATCATTTACAAAAGATCACTGAAAACAAGTCAATAGATGTCCCTATTTATTGTTATAAGACACATACACGTCTAAATGAAACTCGCGTTTTCACCCCAACTAAAATCGTTTTGGTTGAAGGAATCTTACTGCTTTCAAATAAAGCCCTGAGAGAGCAATTTGATATAAAAGTTTATATGGATACCCCACTCGATATATGTTTAATTAGACGTATTAAGCGAGATTTAATTGAACGAAATAGAAGTATTGAATCTGTAACAAGCCAATATTTAGAAACTGTTCGACCTATGTATTACCAATTTATCGAACCTTCTAAAGCATGGGCTGATATAGTGATAACTCGCGGTGGAAAAAATAGAATGGCCATAGAAGTACTTAAAGCAAAGATTCGCCAACTATCTACATTACCACTACAAAAATAATAATAAAAATACCAACTAAAATAATAACTGAAATATGAGGAATTTATGGATTTTGCTGCATTTAGAGGGGTAATAGGAATATTTGTCTTATTAGCCATAGCCTACGGACTTTCAAAAAACAAAAAAAGCATTAACATTCGTACGGTTGGTTTTGCATTCTTATTACAGATACTCCTGGGCGCTTTTGTTTTATATGTCCCATTTGGCAAAGACGTATTAACTACGATAACAGCAAGCGTACAAAGTGTTATTGATAGCGCTAAAGTAGGAATTAACTTCCTCTTTGGCGGCCTTGGCACTGATGCTATGTTTGAAAATGGTGTTGGTTTTGTGTTTGCCGTTAGGGTTCTGCCTAATATCATTTTCTTTTCTTCTTTAATCGCCGTACTTTATTATTTAGGTATCATGCAGTGGGTGATCAGAATCATTGGTGGTAGTTTACAAAAACTATTAAAAACCAGTAAACCAGAATCTCTTTCAGCCACGGCAAATATATTTGTTGGTCAAACAGAGGCCCCTCTAGTTGTTCGCCCTTATATAGCAAAAATGACACAATCTGAATTATTTGCCATTATGGTAGGTGGTTTGGCATCAGTGGCTGGTTCTATTATGGCGGGTTATGCTGGTTTAGGGATTGATCTTAAATACTTAATAGCAGCATCATTTATGGCAGCTCCCGGCGGTTTATTAATGGCTAAAATTATTTATCCAGAAACCGAGCCAGAAAAAATTCTTCAAGACACTATTGATTTTGATGATGGCGATGACAAACCTGCAAACGTCATCGATGCAGCCGCTACTGGTGCAGCGTCTGGCTTAAAATTAGCGGTTAATGTCGGTGCTATGTTACTTGCCTTTATCGCGTTAATTGCTTTATTAAATACTATTGTTGGCGGTATTAGCGGTTTATTAGGTTATCAAGGGATAACTATTGAATTTCTTTTAGGCTACTTGTTCGCACCCTTCGCTTATATTATCGGTGTTCCGGTAAGTGAAATGCTTCAAGCCGGTAGCTTCATAGGACAAAAAATAGTTGTAAATGAGTTCTTTGCTTATGTAAATTTCGTAGAAATAAAAGATACGCTTTCACCTGCAACTCAAGCTATTGTCACTTTCGCTCTTTGTGGTTTTGCTAATTTATCTTCAATCGCTATTTTACTCGGCGGTATCGGTTCTATGGCTCCAGGTCGACGTCATGATATAGCAAAACTTGGCGTGCACGCTATGCTCGCTGCAACGTTAGCAAACTTAATGAGCGCAGCAATCGCTGGCGTATTCATTTCTTTGTAGATAAGAAATAGGAAAATATAAATTATGTCAAATCTTAAAATTATAGCTCAACGCGCCCTCTCTTTAATGGACTTAACGAGTCTTTCTGACAATGAAACAGAGCAAGAGATAAATATGTTATGTCAACAAGCGAAATCAGCAGGCGGAGAAACCGCTGCTATTTGTATATTTCCACGCTTTGTTCCAATGGCCAAAAAAATATTAAAAGCACAACAAACACCTCAAATTAAAATTGCAACCGTGACTAACTTCCCGCACGGTAATGACGACTTATATATCGCCTTAGCCGAAACACAAGCCGCTGTTGCATATGGTGCTGACGAAGTTGATTTAGTTTTTCCTTATCGTGCATTAATGCAAGGTAATGAAGATATTGGTTTTGACATGGTAAAGGTCTGTAAGCAGGCATGTGGTGAGTTTGCAAAGCTTAAAGTTATCATAGAGTCGGGGGAGCTAAAGTCGGCTGAATTAATTCAAAAAGCCAGTGAAATTGCCATAAACGCTGGGGCAGACTTTATTAAAACATCTACCGGTAAAGTACCAGTAAATGCAACGCCAGAAGCCGCTAAAATCATGTTAGAAGTCATCAAGAACAAAAACGTTGATGTAGGTTTTAAACCAGCAGGTGGTGTTAAAAATGCTGAAGATGCCGCTGTATATCTTGATTTAGCAGATAGTATTTTAGGGGCAGAATGGGCAGATAATAACCATTTCCGTTTTGGTGCTAGTAGCTTACTTAGTAGTTTGCTTGTTACACTTGGCCATAATTCAGAAAACAATACACCTAGTAGTTACTAACACTCAATTTTTAAGAAGTTAATCATGGCACAACTGTATTTCTATTACTCCTCAATGAACGCAGGAAAATCGACCCACCTTCTTCAGTCTTCTTATAATTACCGGGAGCGTGGTTTATCAACGGCCATATATACCGCTAAGATTGATGACCGATTTGCCAAGGGTAAAGTGGCGTCAAGATTAGGGATAGACGCGGATGCGTTTGTATTTGATGATAGCAGTAATATGCTAGATGATATAAAAAACAAACACCAAGCATCTAAGATTGATTGTGTACTTATTGACGAAGCGCAGTTTCTTTCTACCGAACAAGTAAAACAATTAACCGATGTTGTCGATTTATTGCATATTCCGGTTTTAGCTTATGGTATAAGAACAGACTTTCTCGGTGAAACTTTTTCAGGTAGTGCCGCCCTTCTCGCTTGGGCTGATAAGCTGATTGAATTAAAAACCATCTGCCATTGTGGCCGTAAAGCAAACTTTGTTATCAGGCAAGATGAAGAAGGTATTGCTGTTAAAGTAGGACAACAAGTTGAAGTGGGAGGTAATGAACGCTACGAACCTCTTTGTAGAGCACATTTCAAAGAGTTAGTATGGTAAGTTACATTACAATAAACTTTAAGATTACAAATATCTAATTTTAATTAGAAATAACAAGGAAATCTCTATGTCAGTTTTTGAAAGCTCTCACCCACTTGTAAAGCACAAAATTAGTTTATTGCGAGATAATGATATTTCTGTCAAAGCCTTCCGTGAGCTGACCAAAGAAATAGCGATGTTATTAACCGTTGAAGCAACTCAATATTTACCTTTAAATAACGCGCCAATGACTTGCTGGTCTGGCGAGATATCAGCACCTATGCTTGCTGATAAGCAACCGACACTCGTCCCTATTTTACGGGCTGGTTTAGGTATGCTAGAAGGCGCACTTGCTGTTTTACCTTGTGCAAAAATAAGTGTTGTCGGTATTCAACGTAACGAAGAAACACTACAACCAGAAACTTATTATGAAAATATTATTTCTGATATAGAAAACAGAACAGCAATTATTATTGATCCTATGTTAGCCACCGGCGGTACAGCACTAGCGACCATTGACCTATTAAAGACCTCTGGCTGTCAGCATATCATTTCACTATTTTTAGTCGCTGCACCTGAAGGCATTGAGTTAATAAAAAGTGCGCATCCCGAAGTGAGTTTAATTATTGGCGCTGTTGACGAAAAGCTAAATGAACAAGGCTATATTTTACCCGGACTTGGGGATGCCGGAGATAAGATTTTCGGTACTTTATAACGTTAGGTTGACAGCATAAAAGTCACTTATTACTCAATAAATAAAAAGTGACTTAATCTAAATGAAGATTAGTAAATTACAGGTGCTAATTCAGGACTTTCTTCAGAATACGTTATTGCCTGATTAAACTGTTGAGCAGCAAGCAATGCTGAGTTTTCATCTTTAGCATGTACGCGCGCTATTACGTCGCCATTATTTACCACAACACCGAGTGGTAAAATTCGATCAAACCCGACAGTATGATCAACTATCTGTTTTGGAGCAGTTCTTCCTCCACCTAAGCCAACAACGGACATACCAACATCTCGCGTGCTCATTTTCGCTAAATAACCATGCTGACTCGCTTTTATTTCCATAACAATTGCAGCTTTATTCATTGAGCCCCATGGATTTTCAATGAAGTTTTTTGGTCCACCTAAAGCGGCAATCATTCGCTCAAATATCTCCGCCGCTTTTCCTGAATGTAGCGCCTTATCAATTTTAAGGTGTGCTTCTTTATCGTTGATTGCTAAACCTGAGTTAATTAACATGGCGCAAGCGAGGGTTTTAACAACTTTATGCAAACGAGGTTCACGTTGCTTGCCAGTCAGGTATTTGGCAGTTTCATACATTTCAACAGCATTACCTGCACTAGTGCCTAATACTTGGTTCATGTCAGTAATAATGGCTTGAGTCTTAACTCCTGCACCGTTAGCAACGCTTGAAATACTATCAGCAAGCGCTTTAGCATCCTCTAAAGATGCCATCATAGCACCATTGCCTACTTTGACATCCATCACTAAGGTATCAAGGCCTGCGGCAAGTTTTTTAGATAGAATTGAAGCGGTTATTAACGGGATTGACTCAACAGTTGCAGTGACATCGCGTATACCATAAAGTCTTTTGTCTGCAGGTGCTAAATTGTCAGTCTGCGAAATAATCGCAACACCAACCTCTTTTACAATGCGTTTAAATTCGCTAATCGTCGGTTCAACATTAAAGCCCGCAATACTTTCTAATTTATCCGAAGTACCACCCGTATGACCTAACCCACGACCTGAGATCATAGGAACATATGCTCCGCAGGCAGAAACAATAGCAGCAAGCATAAAACTTACTTTATCACCAACTCCCCCTGTTGAATGTTTATCAACAACAGGCGCGTCATATCCTTCCCATGAAAGAACATCACCTGAGTTCATCATAGCTTTTGTTAATGTTACTTTCTCTTCAACAGACAAACCTTGGTGAAAAATAGCCATCGCCATTGCCCCTGCTTGACTATCAGAAAAACTGCCGTCAACTAAACCATTAACGAAATTTTGTATTTCGCTATCGTTCAGTGCGTGTCCGTTGCGTTTAATGCGTATAATTTCTTGAGGTAATATCATTAGTGTAAATCCTTATGCGTCTAACAAATCTTTAGGTGTGAATGCACTAGGTAATAATTCTTGCACACTCCAAACTTGTTGATCATTTTTATGGTTAATTGCAATCACAGGCGCTGATTGTTCAAAAAACTCAGCTATAACTTGGCGGCAAGCACCACAAGGTGGTGTAAGCTTATCTTGCTCGGTGTAAATAACGATCATTTGAAAGCTTTGCTCGCCATTTATAACAGCATGACTAACACAGTTACGTTCTGCACATACTGTTAGGCCAAAAGAAGCATTTTCGACATTACAGCCCTGCACAATATTACCTTGTTCTGTTAAAGCGGCTGCGCCAACATGAAACTTGCTATAGGGAGCATAAGCCTTATGATAAGCCTCTATTGCTGCTTCTTTTAAGTCAGCCGGTATTTCAATTGTATTTTTATTCATAATATTTCATGCATATAAAGATTGATGATGTCAGAATACCATACCTGACCAACTGGTCAAGTATGACTATTAACCCGACGAACTTAATTTTAAATATTTTCCTCAAAAAAAAACCCTTTAGCAAAAGCTAAAGGGTTTTAGAGTGAGTTATCGAGTTACTTAAAATCTGTAACTAATGCCCACTTTCATTTGCCAGCCTGAAGAGCCAATTTCTGCTTGACTATAATTGCGTGTATCAGCACCGCCATATACTTTATCAATCAGGTATTTACCATCGTCATCTAAACCACCAAAATCATAAATGTCTTGTTGTGGATAACGAAATTTCTTTTCAACGCC
>MAAB01029684.1_pt1 | contig 25379 bp, 18 predicted proteins | sample 1115991 | NCBI WGS metagenome assembly MAAB01 (sample SAMN04961124, study PRJNA320927) | seawater metagenome | isolation source: sample BD02T18 sea water enriched with oil for 18 days | place: USA:Gulf of Mexico | collected 2013-07-27
GCATTATTTGTACTTAAAATAGCTAATATTCCTGCGTACATTTGCCATTGTCGACCTCCATACACGGCAATAGGGCCTTGCTCTTGATTAAAGTGAGCAATGTAATTCCCCCATTGTTGACTTAATTCAAATAACTGTTGATAAGTAAATATTTTTATTTGTGTGGCATCACTTCTGATGTCTGTCGTATGCAATGCGATGTTATCAGGAAACTGACGGACAGCATTTAAAAAACTTGCTTGATATAAATTCATAATGATAATCCAGGAACTGATTCAATGAATATAAAGTTATATAAAGTCTGCTTTTTCTTCAGTATGAGTAATGTCGACAAACTGTCGAAACAATGTAGGTCTTTGTTAAAAAGTGTAAAATGTGTCTAATTATTATTAAGGGTAATATGATTAATTTTACTCGTATTCTTTATAGCCTTATGGTTAAATTTATCTTATGGTCTGGTGAACGTTCGAGATTGTTTTTGCAGCGGTTTGTTGGGTATATATACAAGGCAGAGCCTTTGTCATGTGGTTGTTCCACATAAAAAGGTGATAACGCCGTAAAAATGTCCTACAAACGCTGTCCGAAGGATTCGGCTAAAAGCGTCTTAATTATTGTTGAGGAGTAATTGCTTAGAGTGACAAAGCTACACACTAGTCGCCACGATAAAAACACTTTACTATCTTTAGAAAAGGCGAATAAAATTAACTGCGAAAGATCAACAGACCCTAGTTTTATTTCTCAATTTATAATGTATTTTATTCGCCCTGTTTTAGGGAATATTCTCCTTTACCCAACCGTTAAGGTATTATCTTGATCCACCTTTATCCTGCCAATAAAATGGAAAACTTGTTGCTTCTACTCAACAAAATTTCCCAACTTTCCCCGTTAGGTGTCTTCAACCAAGAAGTCATTGTGGTACAGAATGCAGGTATGCAGCACTGGCTTAATTTAGCTATTGCACAAGAACGTGGAATTAGCATGAATATGCGTTACGCGTTACCTGCCCAGTTTCTTTGGAAGCTAATAAGAACGCTTGCTAGCGAGGAAAAGGTGCCTGACCAGTCACCTTACTCACGAGAAGTACTATGCTGGCGAATTCATGCTCTTTTAGCACTAGATTCTGTTATTGAAGATGATGATTTTCGTCAAGCTACCCGTTATTGGCGTGGCGAAAGTACAACAGAAGAAGAGAACAATAATACCGTTAATGAGAGTAAACATGCACAACTAAAACGGTATCAATTAGCCACGCAGTTAGCTGATTTATACGAGCAGTATTTGATTTTTAGACCACAGTGGTTAGACAATTGGGAAAAAGGAAATTTTGAACTTAACGGCTTAGAAAATGTATCAGCCAGTGAGCATAAGTGGCAGGGTAAGTTATGGCAATTATTAATTGAGCAATTATCTTATAACCCTGTTGAATTAATGCATGATGCTATTGCTAATATTCAAGAGAAAAAAGACCTTATACCACCACGCATTAGTTTTTTTGGTCTTAATACCATGGCGCCAATGTGGTTAGATTTTATTAACGCCTTAAGTGAGCATGTTGAAGTACATTTCTTCCATCTTAATCCGTGTTTCTCTTATTGGGGAGATGTACTTACCGATAAACAAGAAGTTAAAGAAAAATACGCTTTAAATAAGTTATCACAATGGTCAGATGATGCAGCTGAGCCATTAAGTTATGTCGGCAATCCATTATTAGCGAATTTGGGCCAACAAGGGCGTGAGTTTATCTCAATGTTACAAGAGTATAGTACCATTGATGTTGAGTTATTTGAGCAGGCTAAATCTGCTCAGCCTACCAATGATGAAGGCGAAGTAACGAGCGTTTTGCACCATCTTCAAAATGATATTTTATCTCTAGTTGATGCCAGATCGCCTGTTGTTGGTGGGGTTGTCGACCCTAAAGCAGTGCAGTATGACGATTCGATTGTTTTCACCAGTTGTCATAGTGCTTTGCGAGAAGTACAGGCACTTCACGATTATTTATTACATCAGTTTAATCAAGACGAGAGTTTAACCCCTAAAGATATCTTGGTTATGTGTCCACAAATAGAACAATATGCCCCCTATGTAAATGCAGTCTTTACTCGCGGTTGGCAAGATATTGCAGGTGAAGTTCCGCCACTGCCTTGTTCAATTGCGGATCGAAGTGCCAAAGATAGTGACCCGCTAGTGGCTGCTTTTACTGAGCTACTGTCATTACCCGATAGCCGGTTTGGTGTTTCACAATTACTCGCATTTTTACGTTTACCTGCCATGGCCAGTAAGTACTCTATTAACGGCGAAGATCTAACTAAAATTTCAGCTTGGTTAGAGCAAGCGACTGTGCATTGGGGCTTAGATCTGAATCACAAACAATCATTGTTAGGTCCACAAGCGAACGCTTCTTTTACCTGGCAACAGGGCTTATCCCGTTTATTACGGGGTTTTGCTTATGCTGATAGCGAGCAAATTTACCAAGAGCAATTATTGTTGAGCAATGTTGAGGGCAGTGATAGCGTTCTACTCGGCCAGTTAATGCTATTTATTGAGCAACTACATTACTTTAGTGAAAACCTACAACGCTCTCGCACGGCAATTCAATGGCAAAGTTTCTTACTTGAGCAATTAAGCCATTTATTTAGCCGAGTCGATGCTGACAATGTCAGCTATGAAAATAGCTTAATGGTGATTGAAAAAGCCATTGCAGGGCTCATTGAGCATTGTCACCATGCAAAGTTCGAAGACGATATCTCATTGCTAATAGTGGTAGATTATTTAACACAACATTTTAGCCAAGGCGATGCTAGTAAGCAGTTTATGGTAGGTCAGGTAACCTTTTGCTCTATGTTACCTATGCGAAGTATTCCATTTAAAGTCATTGCGGTTCTAGGGTTAAATGACGGTGAGTTTCCTAGACAACGCCAAGCCTTGGGGTTTGATCTTATGGCGTTATCAAAAGCACAATTAGGCGATAGATCACGCCGTGGTGATGATAGGTACTTGTTTCTCGAGGCAATTATTTCAGCGAGAAACTCGTTATACTTGAGTTATCAAGGTCGAAACATCAAAAATAATAATGAAAAACAGCCGTCATTAGTGGTAAAAGAACTGATGGAATATCTAGTCCAAGGTTACGGTTGGCAGTTTTCGGAAGAACAGGACGGTGCTGGTACCAATGATGGTAAGAGCGAAAGTCAAAAATCCGCTATCTATCAATTAGCCATGCAAGCTTTTAGTCCTAAAAATTATCAAGGGGCTTGGCCTAGCTTTGATGCCAACTGGTTAGCGCTAGGACAAAACTCTAAAAGTGATCATGACCTTAGCGGACCGGAAGGTTCTATGCTAGCCATCGAATGCGCTTCAGATACAACAGAGCAAACGCATCAAGTGAGTTTATCTTGCCAGCAATTAATACGTTTTTATCAGCATCCGGCCAGGATGTTTGCTCAACAGCAACTTAATTTATATTTTGAAAATCACAATACTCTACTTGAAGATGTTGAGCCCTTTAGTGTTAATCACTTGCAAAGTTACTTACTACGACAAGACTTGCTCAATGCGGCTTTAACGGGAACCATGAAGTCACCATTAACTAACGTTGAATTTGAACAGGTGATAACCCGCGCGCAGTTATCAGGTAAATTTCCTGATTTACCGACAACTAACGATCTTTTTAATGATTATCAGCAGGATGTCCAACAATTTAGCGAAGCAATTAACCAAGGTGGCTGTAATAATCCAGAGTTAATAGACTGCAATATACTGCTTACTGTTGATCAAGTAACCGTTAGCTTGACTACGCAATTAGCGGTAAAAAATAATGTATTAGTGCATTATCGGAGCTCAAGCGCCAAGGCCAAAGACAAATTTACCATGTATTTGCAGCAACTTGTCGTACAAGTATGGCAACAACAGACGATTGCCAATAGTACAAAAAGTGACGACGACAATACGCTTAAACTACAGCAAGTAACTGAGACCATTGGTTTATATTTTAATACCAAGGCTCAGAAAGTAGAAGAGTTTAGTGTCGCGAACATTGAGGATGCAAATACAAAACTGATTAATCTTATTAAGATGTTTTTTAAAGGACAACAACAAGTACTGTTGTTAAATGGTGAATTGGCGGAGCAGGTGTTTACTAAAAAACGAGGCCAACTCGTTGAAATGACGCAAGCGCGTTTTGAAGGATTGTGGCTTGGTGATATGAGTACACGTGGTTTAAGTGATGATGATTACCTGAGTTATTTTTGGCCTGAATGCCCGCTTTACCAGAATCACCAAGCTGAGCTTGAGTTTATCTATCAAGATTTGTATCAAGTTGTGGTTAAAAAATCAGCCAAACCAGCCGCTAAAAAGGCGAGTAAAACTCCCGCTAAACCATCGACTAGTAAGGAGGCTAAATAATGACTCGACCGACTACTTCAGGCGCACAGCAAATAACGGCTAAAGCAAACCATCAAGAGGTAATACTGCAGAACCTTGATTCAGCCACCATTAAACTCAGTGGCAAACATCTTATTGAAGCGAGCGCTGGTACGGGGAAAACCTATAATATTACCCGTATCTATCTACGCTTGTTACTAGAACGAGAGTTAACGGTTGAACAGATATTATTGATGACCTTTACCAAAGATGCGACCCAAGAGTTACGAGGTCGTATCGATGCCTTTATTCGTCTAGCGTTGAGTGACTGGGATGTATTGTGTGAAGAAGACGCCTATTTTACTACTCTTAACGGACGTATTGAAAAAAAACAGCGAGAATTTTTACTCAAACGCGCCTTACTGTTTCTTGATGACGCCGCTATTTTCACTATACATGGTTTTTGTCAGCGGGTTTTAAATCAATATGCCTTTACCAGTGGTTTACCATTTAATGCTAATATGGCGGCAAATTCATCTGAAATAACCCTACAAGTTTGCCAAGACTGGTATCGCAGTTTAGCTAAGTCTGATCATGATAGTTTTATGCTGCTCGCTAGTTTTTGGGCGACGCCAGATAGTTTCTTATCCAGTTTCAGTAAGGCCATAGGACATACCAGCACTTTATCTGTTGTAGATGTTGAAAGTATTGAAGCTGAATTTATTGCTTTAGTACGCATGGCAGCGCAAACGTTAACGGCTAATAGTGTGTTATTTGAAAATGCTTTAATACTGGTAAAAAAGGGCGCTGAGCAAGAAAAAAGGCGTGACGAGCTTACTCAATTAGTAAAATGGCTTGAAAGCATTATCAACAAAGAGTTATCACTACTAGATGTTGGCGAGGGTAAGGTCAAAATGCCGGATGGTTTTTTTGATGGCAAACGTTATGCGCGATCGACTCATAAAGCTGAGTTGCTTGAAGCGTTTGCACCGGTAAAAGAAGTAAAAGAGCAAGTTAAGAAAATAGCGAACAATATTAATAAAGCTAAAGCCTATACCATTGTAAAGTCGGGTATTTACATAATTAGACAGCAAGTCATTGAGCAGAAAAAAGCGCTGAACTTATTAGACTTTGACGATTTAATTAATACCTTAGCCGATTGTCTTCAGTCTGACGATTCAAACGATGAAAACACTCAGCGACTAGCGAAACAACTCCTGGCACAATACCCTGTGGCCTTAATTGATGAATTTCAAGATACTGATCCTAAGCAGTTTGGTATCTTACAATCGATTTATTATGGTCGTAATGCTGAACAAGCTAATGCGGGGTTATTTCTGATTGGCGATCCTAAGCAGGCTATTTATGGCTTTCGTGGCGGTGATATTTTCGCCTACTTAAACGCACGAAGTGGCTGTGATCATCATTGGTTGATGGATACTAATTGGCGTTCAACGCCACAAATGATTGCAGGTTATAATCAACTTTTTACCTATAAAGACGTCACAGATGAAGATGCGACTAGTGAAGGTAATGAGTCTTCAGTTGAAAAATCGACCAGCCAACAAGACGTAAGTGTTTTTGGTTTTGGTATTCCTTACTTACCCGTTTTGGCTGGTAAAAAGAATAAAGAGTCGACTCAAAACCAACACGTTACTTCAGATAGTGATAAAGCGCTGCAATTTATTCATTTTACTAACGAAGGAACATCTGATGGTACTAAGCCACAGGGTGACAAAATTAGTCAAGGTAGTCGACCTATGCTGGCTGACTGGTGTGCGAATGAAATTGTAGGTTTGTTAGCATCAAAAGAGGCTTCTACTGGGAACACTGTTAAAACAACATCTGGCGTCAAACCAAAAGACATTGCTATTTTAGTCAGGGATGGCGCAGAAGCACGAGATATACAATATGCTTTGCAACAAGTGGGGCTTGATAGCGTATTTTTATCTGATAGAGCCAATTTATTCCATTCTCCACAAGCTAAGCAATTATTGGGTTTACTCAAAGGTGTACTATTACCTGAAAATGAACGGTTATTTGTTGCTGCTTTATCGTGTGGTTTATTAGGTTATGATTCCAATAAATTACATCAATTACAGCAAGATGAAATGGCCTATCAAGCTTTGAAGTTTGCGTTCATCGATTATCGCACGCAATGGCAACGCCAAGGGTTTATCACTATGGCAATTACCTTGTTACACGACTTGTTTGATGTGCCAAAAAATAATAAAGATCGTTGCTTAACTAACGTGCTGCATTTATTTGAGATATTGCAAGCAGCGAGTGTTCGATTAAGCCAAGGACAAGAGCTTGTTCATTGGTTTGAGCAGCAGTGTCATCTTGAAAGTAATGACATGGAAGCTGAATTACGTTTAGAAAGTGATGGGGATCTGATCCGTTTGATCACTCAACATGGCTCTAAAGGCCTTGAGTATCCGTACGTTTTTATCCCTTTTGCATGTCGCCATAAAGATCCATTGAAGTTTGGCAATAAGTCAGTGAGTTACCTTGAGTACCACGATGCAAAGGGTGAACTGTGTTTAAGCCTAGATGGCTCAAAAGAAGCAAAAAAAGCCATGAGCAATGAAGCTTATGCTGAAAGTATTCGTTTGCTTTATGTTGCCATAACCAGAGCTGAACGAAGATGTTACGTGCTTTGCTGCGCTTTTGATGCTTATCACCTTTCACCTTTAGGTAAAACATTACAACTTCATGAGCAAGAAAGCATGATTAAGCCGTTACAGACATTAAAAGCAAGTGCCGAACACGCTATTGGTATCCGTGAGGTATCGCTCGATTGTTCTATTGCTGGGGATGCCTTAGCCAATACACAAGGCGCTGAAACTCAGGCGTTTGTCCAGGCTGCAGTCAGTAGGTTTGTCGGCAAAATAGAGCGAGATTGGTGGTTAAGTTCATTCACCGCGATAAGCCGCAATATTCGTCATGCAGGGGTATCAAACCCTGATCGAGATACTGATATTGAAGGGCGGAAATTTGACGCTTTACATGCAGCTGTCGAGCCGGATGAAATTGAAAATGCTACTGCAGAACAAATTTGTTTTCAATTAGCTAAAGGTGCGCATACAGGTAACTTATTGCATGATGTTTTAGAGCAAACTGATTTTTCTGAGCCTGATTGGCAAGAAAGCTTAGAAAAGCCACTGTTAGGGTATGGTGAGCTAAACCCCAGTAGAGTGGATGATAATAATGCGGCATATACAACGGACGATTTGATTCACTGGTTAGAACAAGTGATTAATGCACCTTTTATTTCAGATGATCACAGTAATTTCGACAATGAACATGAACAACTTGGTTGTTTGGCTGATATAAAGTTTAATAAAACATTACGTGAAAGTGAATTTTATTTCCCTATGCAAGGCGAGGGAACAAATGCATTAGCTATTTTGCTTACCGATCACCGAAAAAACGCACAGCGAAATGCAAGTGAAGGAAAAAATCTAGATACTTACCCAGAAATAAATAATCCATCAAACAACAGCTTAAAATATCCAGTCATGTTACCTAGTTACAAAAAGTTATCTGGTATGATGCATGGTTTTATCGACTTAATTTTTGAGCACCAAGGTAAATATTATCTGTGTGATTACAAATCGAGTCACTTGGGTGATAGTTTTCAAGATTATCATTTTGCTGCATTGCTCGATAATGTTGAGAAAAATTACTACGACTTACAATACTTAATTTACGCATTGGCATTACATCGCTATCTAGCGCAAACGCTAATGGATTACGATGTTGAACAGCATTTTGGTGGTGTGTATTATTTGTATTTACGTGGCATGACAACAGCGCCTGAGCATAAAGGTGCTGGAGTTTATTATCGAAAAATTACAGCACAAGAAATCAATAATTTAAATACGCTTTTTTCTAGCGAAAAATGCAATGAGGAAGCGTAGCATGGTTGATAATCGTATGAACAAACCAGTGTACAGCCGTTTTAACCAGGTTAAAGAGGTTATCCAAGGTGTTGAAGCTATTGATTATTTCTTTGCTAAAGAAATGTTCAGCGCGTTAATTCCATCTGAAAAAAGTCAATTCTCGACAGAAGAAATTGTGGAGTTAGCTCCAGACACAATGACTGATAAAAATCGTCAAGATAATTTATATCACTTATTTTTAGCGTTAAGTGCTAGCCTGCGAGCAGGACACAGTTGTTTGCCGTTAAGTGAAGTTGCAGATCAACATTGGGGTAAAGGTTTTGTCTCGACAAAAAAAGAGTCTCAACAAGATAGCGACGCCTTAACTCAAGAGCTAAGCCATGCTGGTTTTATTTTTGCGCCATTAATGCAGCTGCAGGCAATGTTAACTGAGCTCAATATCCTAGCATCAGATCAACAATTATTGGTTCTGCACTATGATAAATTGTATTTACGCCGTTATTTTCAGTTTGAAAATGATTTAGGCCATGCCATACATGAACGCTTACTGCAAAAATGTCAGTATGATAACGACAGTATTAGACAGTGTATCGATAGTTTATTTCCGGACGAATCATTAGAAATGTCAGGCCAGGGAATATCTAAACAAGCAACAACTATTGATTGGCAAAAAATTGCCGTGGCTAATGCTATTAATAAAAATTTTAGCGTCATTGCTGGCGGTCCGGGTACAGGAAAAACCTATACGGTAACTAAATTATTAGCCGCGTTACTGATGTTAGAACAATTGGATTTAGAGCAAACTGAGTCAGCTCCGCAAAACTACCAGGTAGCACCTGCGCTTAATATTGCATTGGTTGCGCCCACTGGTAAAGCGGCTCAACGCTTGTCAGAGTCAATTGTAAACGCAGTTTCAGGTTTTAAGGGATTGATTGATGACAAGGTGCTTGCTGAAATCCCCACTCAAGCACAAACACTGCATCGCTTGTTAGGCGTTGTGCCCAACTCACCAAACTTTAGGCACCACGAAGAAAATCGCCTGTCCTATGATATTGTGCTCATTGATGAAGTGTCTATGGTTGACTTACCTTTAATGACTCGAGTCTTTCGTGCGTTAAAAGAGACTGCTAAAGTTATTTTATTAGGTGATGCCGATCAACTTCCTTCCGTCGCCGCAGGTAGTGTATTAGCGGATATAGCGCCACGACCGCATGGCGGTTTTAGTCTTGAAAATGAACAATATTTAACGCAAGTTTGTCAACTTTCGCCAGAACAACTTAATGCATATTTTATGGCAAATAGACAAGGTAACCAAAGCGTTGTACATCGCAATCTAGCTAAAATCAACAGTGTTGATTATTTGACCTTTCTCGTCAAATCTAGACGTTTTGATGGGGAAGGTGGCATTGGCCTCATCGCTAATAGTGTCATTGAAGGCGATGTTAAACGTAGTTGGAAATTGTTGAGCGATTCTATAACTCAGGTGCCTGAGGGACAGTTAACCCTTGCCCAAGGTGAACTCTCTACTTGGCTTGCACCGTTAGTGAGGCAGTATTATCAACCTATTGAGTCTTGTCGTAGTGTCAGTGATGCTTTTGCGTTGTTATCACAATTTAGGGTGCTGTGTGCAACCAGACAAGGTGATTTTGGTGTTGAGCGACTTAATGAAATGATTAAGAGCTATTTAGGGAAAAATAATGCGCCTTATCAGCAAAACCAACATGCGCTTTATCATGGACAGCCAATTATGATAAATGAAAATGACTACCGTTTAGGCTTATATAATGGTGATATTGGCATTATTTGGCGAATTGTTGATCAAGCAGGCAAAGGTCATTTAATGGCGTGTTTTGAGGATTCCACTAGTCAAAGTAAAACGCATGATACCTCAGAGCCAGCAAAACAATTGATCCGGCAGATATTACCTTCTCGTTTGCCAAAATTTGAAAGTGTTTATGCCATGACTATCCATAAAACTCAGGGTAGTGAATTCTCTCATGTAGCTATGGTCATTTCTGCCACACAAAGTGAGCAACAAAGCTTACTACAAGGCCAACAACGTGGCAGTAAACTATTGTCGAGGGAATTACTCTACACAGGTATCACTCGAGCTAAAAAGCAACTGACCATAGCTGCAAACCAACGGGTATGGCAACAAGGTGTTACTGGGCAAGTTAAACGCCATTCAGGTTTAAATTTACATTCATATGGCACGTCTAAGTGATAAAAATGATAAGATGCTGCTTTTGCTCCCATTATTGTTAACTTTTATTTTTTTAATTTGGTAAACCAAGGATTATTTCTTCCCATGCAATTGATTGATATAGATAAAGAACGTTATAGAAAACATTTGAATATTGTTATTGTGAGTTTTATCAGCTCATTATTAGTGCTGTCACTGTTGTTTGGCACCATACTAATCAGTATGTTCTCCAGTGTAGGTGATGTAAATGAGTTTGTTAAAGCAGCCAATGATGCGGTACAAGCTGAGCCTGAGAGTAATTTTAGATTCAACTTATTAGGCGTTATTCTCGCATTGGTTACCAATGCTGCTATTTTGTATCGAATTAAGCATAGTGCGTTTTTCACTGAAATTTATTATGTTTGGCAGGTGAAACAGTTGCAAAACTTGGTTTATCGCAAACTTAAAAAAATTAAACTTGCGGCTCAAAATGGCGAAGAAACAGCCCTGATCATCTTATCTTTTTATTATCAAAGCCAATTACAAATTTATAAGCTCGATGATAATACTATCACCTTGTCGACCATTGAAAATCATCAACAAGAACTTAATGATCTCATTGCTAAAAGTGGTTTAAGCATTAGCTGCGAACAGTTCAAAAAGGAATTAATTGCAGCTTATTAGTCGTACAATATCGTGGCAGATCTAATTCCCACTGAAACCTGCATCTTTATCTGGCATGGGTTATAGTAAATGTCCACTAAAGCACTCAATGGGGAAGAGGTATGATAGGTTATATTACATTAGGTACTAACGATTTTGAAAAAGCAGTTCACTTTTATGATGAACTGTTCAGTAGTATAGGCGCTGGTCGTTTCTTAGAATCAGAACAATTTGTTGCATGGTCTACTGGCATGGACACCGCAGGTTTTGCTATCTCTAAACCATTTGATGGTAAACCCGCATCAGTAGGTAATGGCACAATGATCGCCATTATGGTTGATTCAAATGAGCAAGTGGATGCATTTTACCAAAAAGCGCTAAGCTTAGGCGCGACCTGTGAGGGGGCACCAGGCTTACGTGGAGAATTAAGTGGTTTTTATGCGGCTTATTTTCGAGACTTAGATGGTAACAAGTTAAATGCATTTCATATGGATATGCCGGCAAAGTAAAACATTTAGCGTTTATCAAATAATATATGCAATAAAAAACCAGCACTCTATTGAATGCTGGTTTTTTTAATTATTTCGGCTTCAGCAATTAAGAAAAAGGAAACCTAAGTCAATAACTGGCTTATCTAGCGCGGAAAATAATGCGACCTTTTGATAAGTCGTAAGGCGTCAATTCAACCGTTACTTTATCGCCTGTTAAAATACGAATGTAGTTTTTACGCATTTTACCAGAAATATGTGCAGTTACGACGTGACCATTCTCAAGTTCTACTCGGAACATAGTGTTAGGTAAAGTATCTAAAACTGTACCTTGCATTTCAATATTTTCTTCTTTCGCCATGGGGCGCTAAACCTCTAATGTTGTGCAAAATAGCCACTAAATATCTTTATATTAGTGATATTGCAGGGCAGATAAAAAAGCTGCGCGAATGATGCCTAATTGCTTGGCTAATGTAAAGGCTTGTGACTATTTATTTAGCAATTTTAGCTTTATTAACACTAGCTTTGGTATTTATATGCCATTGACCATCAATAAAGCGTTCAAAGGGAAAATATCGATCTTTATAATTCATCTTTTGACATTCATCAATTTGATAACCGAGATATAAGTAAGGTAAGGACATTTGTTGGCAAAAATTAAGCTGGGTAAGAATTGAAAATACGCCTAACCCATTGGCCTTAAACTCAGGGTGATAAAAAGTATAAACGGCAGATAAACCGTTACTCAATACATCAGTTACCGCTACGCAGACAAGTTTATCTTCTGTCAGGCCATTATCTTCATTTGCTGGCAGCCAAGTCTCAATGAAAAGTTGCTGGGTCAAATTACAACTTAAAAAACTTTCAAATTGTTCAAAAGACGCAGGGTACATGCTGCCATCTTGGTGCAAGGTATTAATATAATTCTCAAACAATGGGTAATAGCTGTTTTTCAACCGAGCAGATTCTTTAATTATAAAATGACTATTCCGCTTGACTGATCTTTTTTGACTTTTAGAGGGTATAAAGTCATTAGTTAATACCCGAATAGAATGACACGCATTGCAATTAGGGCAATTGGGCCGATAACTTTGATCGCCACTGCGACGAAAGCCTTGTGTCATTAACCAACCATAACTTTCACTGTTGTGTAAACGCTCATCAACAGCTATTAGCAAACGCTCTTGTTGTTCAGGTAAATAATTACAGGGAAATGTTTTGGTTATACCTACTTTATAGGAAGCATCACTCATTGATAATTTTCCAATTGCCTATTACGCCTAATGTTAATTATAACTTCTATTACCAAAATTGACTTAAATTAGCGTCAATGTTCGTGGTTGCCAAAAATCAGTTGGCATTTTCTTAGTAAGTACATCGCGTTGTTTGTGAATAAAGCTATCACGACTTATTTCTTTAGCCCCCATATCCTCAAGGAATGGGTTTAATAGCTGGCAATCAATAAAGTTGATGCCTACTGACTCAAGTAACTGGCCTAAAGCGATAAGAGCAAACTTAGAAGCATTACTTTTTGTATAAAACATTGACTCACCAGAAAAGAAACCATTAATCGATACACCGTACAAACCACCGACTAATACTTTATTTTTCTGCTCATCTGTCTGCCATATCTCAATAGAATGAGCATAACCTTGCTGATGCAGTCTTAAGTAAGCAGCCTCCATTTCAGGCAGTATCCAGGTCCCATCTTTGCGAAAGGGAGCATTGGCACAGAATTGAGTTACTTGGCAAAAATCTTGATTTAAGGTGATATGAAAAGGTGATTTATTAATGGCTTTTCGTAAAGTTCGATTAATCCGCAGGCTAGCAATGTCGATAATGGCTCGGGGATCAGGTGACCACCACATCAAGGGATCATTCTCACTGTACCATGGAAAAATACCCTGGCTATATGCTGCTATTAAACGCTCTGGAGATAGATCACCACCAAGGGCTAGTAAACCGTTAGGCTCGGTCAGTGCGCCTTCAATTGGGGGAAAAGCAATGTTGATATCATCAAGTTGATACAGTACTTGGCTCATAAGATCATCCATAGACAATTTGCAAATTGAAGAATTTTGCATGCAAAATTACGTGTATAAAGAAAAAAACCACTAAACAATGAAGTTTAAGTGGTTTATTGATCAACTAAAAGGCTTTGTACGCTTTATTGTGCGCCTAGCTTTTTGCATCTAAGAAACGCTCAGCATCTAATGCTGCCATACAACCAGCTCCGGCTGATGTAATTGCTTGACGATAGATATGATCAGCAACATCACCAGCAGCAAAAATACCTTCAACACTGGTTTGTGTGGCATTGCCCTGTGTTCCACTTTGAATCGTTAAGTAACCATCTTTCATATTAAGCTGATCTTTAAAAATATCAGTATTTGGCTTATGACCAATGGCGATAAATACACCAGCCACATCAATTTCTTCGGTTGCCTCAGATTTTGCGTCTTTTAAGCGTAAACCGGTAACGCCCATATTGTCACCAAGTACTTCATCTAACGTACGGTCGGTATGTAAAACAATATTACCGTTTGCGACTTTCTCATTCAGTCTGTCAGTTAAGATTTTTTCGCTACGGAAGGTATCACGACGGTGAATTAAATGTACTTCACTGGCAATGTTAGATAAGTAAAGTGCCTCTTCAACAGCGGTATTACCACCACCAACAACGGCAACTTTTTGATTTTTATAAAAGAAACCATCACAGGTAGCACAGGCTGACACACCACGACCCATAAAGGCTTCTTCTGAAGGTAAACCTAAGTATTGTGCTGATGCACCAGTACAAATAATTAATGCATCACAAGTGTATTCACTGCTGCCCGTTAATTTATATGGCTTAGAAGAAAAATCTACCGATTCGATATGATCAAAAATAATTTCAGTATCAAACTTTTCTGCATGTTTTTGCATACGATCCATTAATGCTGGACCAGTTAAATCGTCAGCGTCACCAGGCCAGTTTTCTACATCAGTGGTTGTGGTTAATTGACCACCTTGTTGCATACCTGTGATCATGACTGGTTTTAAGTTTGCGCGGGCAGCATAAACTGCAGCAGTATAACCAGCTGGGCCTGAGCCTAAAATTAGTAGGGGACAGTGTCTTACGTCGCTCATGGGTTCTCCAAGAAAAAGTGATTATTTCAATGTAGTTATTGTTAACTACCTATGGTTCATTAATTGGGATGATAAGGAAATAAAGCAAGGGGGTAAATAATTAGTTTGCTATATGATAAATAAAAAAAAACGCACTTTTGCTCAACTGTAAGCAAATGTGCGCTTTGGTTGCTATAAACTCTTCAAAAGAAAAGTTTATAGCATTATGCATTTAACGATTTAACGATTAAACGATTAAACGATTAAACGTGTAATTAAGCGTTTAAGGCTACAGCTGGTTCAACATACTCATAACCTAAATCATCAGCAACAGGCTTGTAAGTAATTTTACCTGCAGCAACGTTTAAGCCTGCCATTAAATGTTCGTCATCTAATAATGCTTGCTTAGCGCCTTTATTCGCAATAGTTACTGCAAATGGCATAGTTGCATTGGTTAATGCCATTGTTGAGGTACGTGCAACGCCACCCGGCATGTTAGCAACACAGTAATGAACAACACCATCAACTACATAAGTTGGATCTTGGTGAGTTGTGGCTTTAGATGTTTCAAAACAACCACCTTGGTCGATGGCAACATCAACGATTACAGCACCTTGCTTCATCATTTTGATGTGTTCTTTTGTTACTAATTTAGGTGCTGCTGCACCTGGAATTAATACCGCACCAATAACTAAATCAGCTTCTACGATTAATGTATCCATTGCATCAGCCGTTGAGTAAACCGTTTTCAAACGACCATCAAACTCAGTATCTAACTGACGTAAACGTGGTAAAGAACGGTCTAAAATAGTAACGTCTGCGCCCATACCAACAGCCATGCGTGCAGCTTGAGTACCAACAACACCACCACCAACAACTAATACTTTTGCTGGAGCAACACCTGGAACACCACCTAATAAAGCACCTAAACCGCCTTGAGCTTTTTCTAATGCGTGAGCACCTGCTTGAATAGACATACGACCAGCAACTTCAGACATAGGCGCTAATAATGGTAAACCACCAGAGGCTGCAGTAACTGTTTCATAAGCAATACAGGTAGCGCCAGAAGCAACTAATAACTCAGTTTGTTGTGGATCTGGGGCTAAATGTAAGTAAGTGAATAAGATTTGACCAGGACGAAGCATTTTACATTCGATTGGTTGTGGCTCTTTTACTTTGATAATCATATCAGCGGTTGCAAAAATTTCAGACGCACTATCAATTATTTTTGCGCCTGCAGTAATATATTGTTCATTATCAAAACCAATTGATGCACCACCATTGTTTTCAACAATCACTTCATGACCATTGACCACTAACTCTTTAACACCTGCAGGTGTAAGGCCGATACGGTACTCATGGTTTTTAATTTCTTTAGGTACACCGATAATCATAATTTTCTCTCTTATATTTACTTATTGTATTTAGTACAACTTCATATTAAAAAATAGTTGAAGTGCTTTTGTTTTAGATACGACTAGTATATGAGTAAACTAGTAGAATAACCTGTCGTTATTCCCATGAAAGCGATATATAATGCTAAATAATAATAAAAAGTCAGAGTAAAATATATGAGCCTTAATAAAACCATTGATCGCATTGATAAAAACATTCTTGTTGAACTACAAAAAAATGGCCGTTTATCTAATGTTGAGTTATCAAAAAGAGTGGGTTTAAGCCCAACCCCATGTTTAGAAAGGGTTAAGCGCTTAGAGAAAGAGAAATACATTAGCGGCTATAAAGCCATTTTGAACCCACATAAGCTTGATGCCGCTTTATTAGTGTTTGTTGAAATTACACTCACTAAGACAAGTCCTGATGTGTTTAATGACTTTGCCGCAGCAGTAGATGATCTTGATGTCATTCAGGAGTGTCACTTAGTTTCAGGTGATTTTGACTTCTTACTTAAAACGCGAGTAAAAGACATGCTGGCATATAGAGAATTACTCGGTGATACCTTATTAAGGTTGCCTGCGGTAAGTGAAAGTAGAACCTATGTGGTAATGGATGAAATTAAATCAACCAACTTGCTTGCCATCAAACGTTAAAAAATAATGAATTAAAGGTTTTATACCTGCGAGAGTAGCTCTTTTGATGTGCTAATGATGCTAAAATGATATAGCTGTATAAAAAAACATGCACTAATGGTAATTTGTTGCTGCCAACGTAGCGCTAATTTGATACTTTAGCTTTGCTATTACGTGATTTTACCTATTCATTTCCTATGGTACTTATAATTGTCTTCAGATCTTATAAAAAATTCCGATGTTTCGCTTGAATCATTGACCAATAAACAGCTAACGGGTGTACAGCGTATACTTGAAGCTGGCTTATTATTTTTCACTGTGTTTGCCATGTTTACGATGCTGGCATTATTTAGTTTCGACCCAGCTGATCCTGGTTGGGCACAAACAGGTTATCAAACCCAAGTGCGCAACTTGGGCGGCGCGGTTGGCGCATATCTTTCAGATTTATTGTTAAATCTCTTTGGGCTGATTGCTTATAGCTTACCCTTTGTTATTGCCATTGTAGGCTGGCTGTTGTTCCAACGCTTTCATGAATTAATGAAACTTGATTATTTGACCTTAGGGTTGAAGTTAATTGGTTTTTTCATGTTTTACCTAGGCGTGACCTCATTGGCTAGTATGAACTTTGATGATATTTTCTACTTCTCAGCGGGTGGGATTTTAGGTGATGTGTTAAGTGGTACTTTATTACCTTACTTTTCTTTTGTTGGTTCTACCTTGTTATTTCTGCTTTTTACTTGTGCCGGTTTTGTACTGTTAACGGGTTTTTCATGGCTTAAATTTATCGATAGTGTAGGGCGATACGCTATCGAAGGCACGCTTTGGTTAGTTAATTCACCTAAGCTGATTAAAACTCATTTTGGTACCAGTGAACAAACGCTAGATGATGAAGCGCTTGGCTTAGGCAAAAGCCGATTAACGAAAAATAAAGCGAAAGTAAAAGATGACACGTTAACCTCGGAAACGGTATCTGCCAAATCTACACCTTCTTCGAAGCCATCAGAGCCAATGCCCTCAGACACTGTACCTGCTGGAATCCATGCTCAAACAGCGATGATAGAATTACCTAAATCGTTTAGTGCTAGTGATGAGCATGATTCTGCTCATAATACGGTTGTTGACAAGACTGAACCTTTTATTGATATTGCTGAGCTAATGACTGAGCTTTCTGCGGGTAATGTTCAAGAACACGTCAGTGAAAAAGAAATTACTGCGGCGTTTGCAGAGGTTGAAAAACCCAACGTGGGAGATGATTATCATTTCCCTGCAACGCCTGTAGAACAAAGTATTACTGATGACAATGGACAAGTGAATTTAGTGCCAGTTGAAGAAGAACTGGTTCAAGGCATGCCGTCCATCGATTTACTTGATCGACCTGATAAAGCCAAAAACCCGATTAATCAAGATGAATTAGATCAAGTGAGCCGCTTAGTTGAAGCGAAATTACTCGATTTTGGTGTACAAGCGCAAGTGGTCTCTGTCTATCCTGGTCCCGTGATAACACGTTTTGAATTAGACTTAGCGCCAGGTGTTAAAGTGAATAAGATCACGAGCTTGGCAAAAGATTTAGCACGTGCTTTATCGGCTATCAGTGTCCGAGTAGTTGAAGTCATTCCAGGTAAATCCGTGATTGGACTTGAATTGCCAAATAAACACCGTGAAATTGTTTACTTAAGTGAAGTACTCGGTTGTGCCGACTTTGAAGAGTCATCTTCTTCGCTTGCTATGGTGTTAGGTAAAGATATTGCAGGTGACCCTGTTGTTGTTGATTTAGGTAAAATGCCGCACTTACTTGTTGCGGGTACTACCGGCTCAGGTAAATCGGTTGGTGTTAACACCATGATTATTAGTTTGCTGTATAAATCAACGCCTGAAGATGTACGTATGATCATGATTGATCCTAAAATGCTTGAACTTTCAGTGTACGAAGGTATTCCGCACTTACTGGCTGAAGTTGTTACCGATATGAAAGACGCCGCTAATGCGCTACGTTGGTGTGTTGGTGAAATGGAACGACGTTATAAAGTCATGTCTGCAGTGGGTGTCCGTAACTTAAAAGGATACAACAAAAAAGTGCTTGAAGCGATTGCTAGAGGTGAGCCTATTATTGACCCATTATGGCAACCAACCGACAGCTTAGATCAAACACCTCCAACGTTAGAAAAGTTACCAAGTATTGTGGTTATCGTTGATGAATTTGCCGATATGATGATGATTGTTGGTAAAAAGGTAGAAGAACTTATTGCCCGTATTGCGCAAAAAGCGCGTGCGGCAGGCATTCATTTAGTACTAGCCACGCAAAGGCCTTCCGTAGATGTTATCACTGGCTTAATTAAAGCCAACATACCAACACGAATGGCCTTCCAAGTATCGTCAGGTTTAAACTCTCGTACGATTTTAGATCAACAAGGGGCGGAGCAGTTACTTGGTATGGGAGATATGCTTTATTTACCTCCAGGAACCGGTGTACCAACCCGTGTTCATGGCGCTTTTGTTGATGATCACGAAGTACATGCGGTCGTTAAAGATTGGAAGTCTCGCGGCGAGCCAAATTACATAGATGAGATCTTGTCAGGTGAACACGAGCAAGACATTTTGTTACCAGGTGAACAGGCAGAAGAAAGTGAAGGTGAAGAAGTTGATGCGCTTTATGATGAGGCGGTAAACTTTGTTACTGAAAAACGTCGCGTATCGATTTCGAGCGTGCAAAGACAATTTAGAATAGGCTATAACCGCTCAGCAAGAATAGTTGAACAAATGGAAATGCAAGGTGTCGTATCAACACCGGGCAATAATGGCGCACGTGAAGTATTAGCGCCGCCACCCGTGAGAGACTTTTAAACGATTCACCTGTCCAAAGCGCTTACTTTATCCTTAGCTTTATTCCAGGGTAAGGTTATCACTCATTATGTTCATTGTGTCTGCTAAACGTTGACACAATGCATTTATTAAAAGTAAATAGTAGAAGCAAAGCTATGCAAAGCAATTTTATTAAAAAATCATTTTTTCGACCACTGGCTTTAACCAGTGTATTACTACCAGCGCTAGTACTTTCCGGCACAGTGGCCTATGCTGCCCAAACACCTGCTGAACCGAACACAGCAACAACGGCTTTGGTGTCGCCATCCAGTGAAGCGAAAGAACATTTAATGGCTAAACTTGGTAAGTTAGCTTTTTTTAGTGCACAGTTCAGTCAAAATATTCTTGATGACCAAGGTGAAATTTTACAACAAGGCTCAGGATCAATTGCTATTAGTAAGCCTAACCTAGTCAATTGGAAAACTATTACCCCTGATGAAACCTTGATTGTCAGTGATGGCAATACGTTATGGTTTTATGACCCTTTTATTGAGCAAGCCAGTGCTTATAGCTTAGCGAAGTCAATTCACAATACGCCTATTTTATTGCTAACCAGCGACGAACCCCAGCTTTGGCAACAATATAATGTTATTGAACAGAAAGGCGTTGTTGACAATGGTTTACGTTTTGTCGTGATGCCAAAAGATGAAAATAGCCAAATTAAAAAACTAACGCTGAGCTTTACTAACAGTGATGAAGTGCAGTTAAGTGAGTTTTCTTTTCAAGATGCAACAGGACAAGTTAGTCAAATCAGCCTAAGTCAATTTAATAGCAAAACTAAACCCAGTAATACATTATTTAACTTTAGCTTGCCTGAAGGTGTAAGACTTGAAGACAAACGATAACTCTAGCAGTAAGCCAGCTTCAGGCCTTAATCAAGGCAGTAGTGAAGGGCAACAAGAATCTCTTTTTGATCTTACACCTGATAATGATGACTTAACTTCAATTGATAATTCGTCAGTGAATAGTGATCTGCTTGCAGCAAGTTTTATGCCGCTTGCGGCCAAAATGCGTCCGAGAACCTTAGCTGATTATGTAGGGCAACAGCACATTTTAGCTGGCGACTCACCCTTGGCGCAATCCATTGAACAAGGGCATTGTCATTCCCTCATTTTTTGGGGGCCGCCAGGCAGTGGCAAAACAACACTGGCTGAGATTATTGCGCAGCATGCAAATGCTGAAATAGAGCGTGTTTCTGCGGTTACCTCAGGTATCAAAGAAATTCGTAGTGCTATTGATAAAGCAAAACTTCGCGCACAAGGCGAGGGCAGCAATAAACGCAGAACAGTTCTGTTTGTTGATGAAGTACACCGCTTTAATAAATCACAGCAAGATGCTTTTTTACCTCACATTGAAGATGGCACCATAATTTTTATTGGTGCGACCACCGAAAATCCAGCCTTTGAATTAAACCAAGCATTATTATCACGCGCACGTTTGTATACATTAAAAAAATTAACCCGTGATGACTTAGCGCAAGTGCTAAAGCGCGCCATCACATTATGTGAAACTGAACAGCAGCTAAGTATCCAGTTAAATGCAGATGCCACACAAAGTTTGCTCAATCGCAGTGATGGTGATGCCAGACGGCTACTTAATCTATTAGAAAACTGTCTCGATAGTACTTCCACTAGACATGTAAACAAACCAACGACTCAGCAAGGCGAGCTACGGACAAATGGCGACGTTAAAACGATTACTGTTGAACTAATCGCCCAAGTTGCGGGTAGTAAAATTGCCCTTTACGATAAAGGCGGTGATGCTTTTTATGACTTAATCAGTGCCTTTCATAAGTCAGTGCGTGGTTCTAGTCCAGATGCGGCACTGTATTGGTATGCAAGAATTCTTACCGCTGGTGGTGATGCACTGTATGTTGCAAGACGGTTGCTCGCTATTGCCAGTGAAGATATTGGTAATGCAGATCCGCGGGCAATGCAACTTGCTATTGACGCTTGGGATACTTTTCACCGAGTTGGTCCAAGTGAAGGCGAACGGGCAATTGCTCAAGCTACTGTATATATGGCATTAGCACCTAAAAGCAATGCGGTTTATCTAGCATTTACGAAAGCAAAAATGCTCGCACAACAAACCTGTGATTTAGATGTGCCACTGCATTTAAAAAATGCCACCAGCAGTATCACCAAAGAGCTAGGCCATGGCAGTGAATATCGTTACGCCCATGATGAAATAAATGCTTATGCTGCGGGTGAAAATTATTTTCCAGAAGCGTTAGCAAAAGGCGATAGCTCGCATACCCGTTTGTATCAGCCAACCGAACGCGGCTTAGAGAAAAAATTAAAAGAAAAGCTCGATTACTTAAACCAGCTTGATAGGAATAGCCATGACCAACGCTATTAGTAATTTTACTTTGTACGCATTTGTTGCCCTTGGTGGTGCCTGTGGAGCAAGTTTACGCTTTTATATTTCGCAATTAGTGTTAAATTGGCTCGGAAAAGGTTTCCCTTTTGCTACATTGATGGTTAATATCATCGGCTCATTTACTATGGGTTTGTTATATCAGCTCATTGAGCATGAAATTCTCAATGTTAGTGTGCATAGAACCTTAATAGGAATAGGATTTTTAGGTGCATTTACCACCTTTTCTACATTTTCTTTAGACTCCTTGTTACTATTGCAACAAGGAGATGTGCTAAAGGCGGCGATAAATATTTTATTGAATGTTTCGCTGTGTATTGCTGCTGCCGCGTTAGGAATGTATTTGGTAACCGCTTTAGCAAAATAGCCGCTAATAACTTATTAGCAGCATTTATCCGTAAAAAATTTTAATAACTTTATTAACAAGAATGTGAATAATTATGCTTGATGCAAAACTACTTAGAACTGATTTAGATAATATCGCGCAACAACTTGCCAAACGTAACTTTGTATTAGATACCGATACGTTGAATGCGTTAGAAGAACAACGTAAAGCGAGCCAAGTGAAAACTCAAGAACTGCAAAATGAACGTAATACACGTTCAAAGTCTATTGGCCAAGCAAAAGCACGTGGCGAAGACATAGCACCATTACTTGCTCAGGTAAGTCAGCTTGGTAATGATCTTGATGCTGCTAAAGCAGAGCAAGATGAAGTTTTAGCTAAAATAGATGCAATCGCCAGTGCTATTCCTAATCTTCTTGATGAATCTGTGCCAGAAGGTAAAGATGAAGATGATAACGTTGAATTAAAACGTTGGGGCACTCCACGTGAATTTAACTTTGAAGTTAAAGATCATGTAGATTTAGGCTTTTCTGTTGATAAAGGTCTAGATTTTGAAAGTGGCGCTAAATTAGCCGGTACTCGTTTTGCGGTAATGCGCGGAAAAATAGCTAAATTACATCGTGCTATTGCTCAATTCATGCTTGATACGCATACAGAAGAGCATGGCTACCAAGAAATGTACGTGCCGTACTTAGTTAATGCCGCGTCATTATACGGTACAGGACAATTACCTAAGTTCGGTGAAGACTTATTTCACACGGATTTATCAAATAAAAAGTTCTCATTGATCCCTACATCCGAAGTGCCGCTAACTAACCTAGTACGTGATGAAATTGTAGATGAAGCTGAGTTGCCAATTAAAATGACGGCTCATACACCGTGTTTCAGAAGTGAAGCTGGCTCTGGTGGTCGTGATATTCGTGGACTTATTCGCCAACATCAATTTGATAAAGTTGAAATGGTACAAATCGTTAAGCCTGAAAATTCAATGACAGCCCTTGATGAACTTACACGTCATGCTGAAGTTATTCTTGAAAAGCTTGAATTGCCATACCGTACTGTACAACTATGTAGTGGTGATGTTGGTTTTAGTGCAACTAAAACGTTTGATTTAGAAGTTTGGTTACCTGCACAAGATACATACCGTGAAATTTCTTCGTGTTCAAATATGGGCGCTTTCCAAGCACGCCGTATGCAAGCACGCTTTAGAAATAATGAAACAAACAAACCTGAGCTTTTACACACGCTTAACGGCTCTGGTTTAGCAGTAGGGCGTACCTTAGTTGCTATTTTAGAAAACTACCAACAAGCAGATGGAAGCATAAATGTTCCAACAGTATTGCAACCTTACATGGGTGGTTTAACTAATATCGGTTAAGCAAGTTTTAATTACCGTGTAGTTTATCTGAAACTAATAGTTGGATAGATGACATGTAAATTGTGTAAACGCGACTTAGGTAACTAAGTCGCGTTTTTTAATTTTGATAGCTGAAAAATCTAACTTGATCTAATAATATCTTTTTCATAGCAAAATAATCTTAATAAAAACTGTAGGGTAACTGGTTTTATATACAGTGACCGTTTAATTCCTTCTTTCTACAAGAAAGCGAGCAAATTGCCTCCTTTCACACATCAACCAGTTAAGAGCTTGTTTTTAAGTCATTGATCTATTAGTAACAATCAAGTAATCTCATTTTATTATAAAATTATGGATGATTTTTCCATCTTGTAGAAAGAAGGAATTTTGCCTCATAATAAGCTGTTATATGCTCTTAGTAATTTTTATTAGGGCAAGACATTTTTAATCAGTGTTTCACGCTAAACAAGGTTTAGCGCAAGCACTAATAAACTTTGCTTTTCATACCTTTTTCAAAGGCAGCAAAGTTATTAATTTAGTTATGGCAGCAGTGAGTAGCGTAAAAATTAACTGTCAGGTTTTTATATTACGGGTGCCTTCAATTTCTTGCAGTGTTTGGTTCTAATCGCGCTGCATCTAACAAGGTACTCAAACGGACAAATTACAGTTTGCTCGCGCTCCGCGCAATATAGCAAACCGTAAATTTTCCCCTTAGTACAGCGTTATAAGTCTTAGTGTATGAAATCAATTAAGCAGAAGTTAATCGACCACCTTGAGTGTTACGGATTAGATATTATTGAAATAGATAATCTATCTGTCGAGTGGTGGGCTGATGAAATATGGGAACTTAAATCTCATTGGTCACCAAATAAACTAGTTGGCTACATAACTGCACTTGTTGATCCAATGCATGATGGTAGCCGTAAAAAAGGTCAAGCTATTTGGGCTTACGGGTTATCAAAAGACTATCCTCAAAGCAGAAATGAGGCTGAGAAATTAGGTGTCGTTTCTAGTGGGAAGTCTTTTAAAAATGGTGTCGATAATTTTATCGATTGTGTAATAGAACTAAAAGATACAGTTTAATCATCGGCTTATAACAAGCCAATCAAAGTGGACAAATAACAGCTTGGCTTTTGTTCACTTCGTTCACTATTTTAGCCAAGTATTATTTGCCCGTTATTGGGACGTTATAAGTACATATGAATTCTGAGCAATATAAGCAGTTTTGTGTGCAACCAAACGTATTTCGTTTGATGGAGTTAACTGAAACAATTAGTGTCTTGCGTGATGCAAAAGTACCTAATGTTGCTGTGTTATCTAAAGCATTAATGGGCAATAAACTTGAGAAACCACCTTTATATAAAGGTAATCACCAAACTGACTTTGTTGTATTAGATTTAACTTTTGAAGAGGTCGACTCAATAGTTGAGGTACTCTTTGAAGCTGAAGCTTTTTCCGTTCAGGATGATGGCGAGCCAAGTGCCAAAACAGGAGATTATGTCCATTTGGTAAACCAGTGGTCAAAATATAGAGATAGCTTGGTGTAAAGTACTTATAACAAGCTAATTAATAAGGACAAAAAACAGTTGGCTGTTTTCGTTCCTCAACATTTTAGCCAACAATTTTTTGCCCATTATTAGGGCGTTGATATGACTCCCCACGTCAAGTTAAACCATAAGAATCTTTGCTTTTTTTCGAGCCATAATTTTCTC
>MAAB01032360.1_pt1 | contig 25352 bp, 23 predicted proteins | sample 1115991 | NCBI WGS metagenome assembly MAAB01 (sample SAMN04961124, study PRJNA320927) | seawater metagenome | isolation source: sample BD02T18 sea water enriched with oil for 18 days | place: USA:Gulf of Mexico | collected 2013-07-27
GAAGAGTATGAAAATAGTCATATTAAGCTTACAGTTCGGTCAAATGCGATTGATCTAGCAAGATTGAAAAAGCGAATGTTGAGCGTATAAAAAGTTAAGAGTGATCAGCAACGTGTGGTGTTTTTAGCAATATTATACCCATGATACTTCAAGATGCGAGTTTCAGGATGTCTGTGCGATTCATGATTAAGGCGCCTCTTATTCCCATTAAAAAAGAGGCAACGAAGAACATGATTTGCACAGACATCCCCAACGGGCTGGTTTAGAAGCGCCTTATGCTACGTTATAGATTTCGACAATAGAATAACTATTATCTTCAATTAATGCCTTGCCTCTAAGCCTTTTAATTCTCGCTAAGTGAGCAATAAATTAGTCCGATTGGTGTTATTTAATGTAGGTCAACAAAAGGCAACGTAAAAAACTAGATAAATACTATACTTTCTACATCGTATGCTTAATTGAATATTTGTTCATGTCTGAAAATATAATAAATAAGATGTCGTATGGTAGCCGTGATGTAAATCTTCTTGATTATCAGCAATCTTGTGATGATTTTAATTGGCAAACCGATCCTCAACAAATATTAAATATTGCCTATCAAGCCGTTGATAGGCATTTAAATACCGCCATTGAAAATAAAGTGGCACTTCGTTGGTTAAGTAAAAATGAGCAGATAATAGATTTTAGCTATCGAGATTTAGCAGAGCAAAGCAGCCGTTTTGCAAGTGTATTAGAGCAGTTTAGCTTTGAGCAAGGAGTGCGTGTATTTAGCTTGGTGGGGAGACATCCATTACTTTATATTTCCACGCTAGGTACGTTAAAATTTGGCGGCGTTTTCACACCATTATTTTCTGCGTTTGGCCCTGAGCCTATTCGTTCTCGCATGGAGATAGGCGAAGCTAATATTTTAATCACCACTAAGAGTTTATATCGCAAAAAAATTGCTGCTTGGTGGCATGAATTACCTCATCTAAAAGTCATTTTATTTATCGATAACCTTGAAAAATCAAGCAATGCGGATTCCCCCTATAGTGAGTTAGACAAAGGCTGTTATTGGTTAGCTGAGCTACTCACTAATGCAAACTCAAGATATCCATGTGCTAAAACCCATGGCAATGATATGGCCTTATTGCATTTTACGAGTGGCACAACGGGTAAGCCTAAAGGTGTTATTCATGTGCATCAGGCAGTTGTTGCCCATGAATCTTCGGCTAGATACGCATTAAACTTAAAACAAGAAGACATTTATTGGTGCACAGCAGATCCTGGCTGGGTGACTGGAACATCGTACGGCATTATCGCGCCACTTTGTCTTGGTGTCACCATGATTGTTGATGAAGCTGAATTTGATATTGAGCGCTGGTATAACATTTTACAGCAGCAAAAAATAACGGTTTGGTATACCGCCCCAACGGCTATTCGCATGTTGATGAAAGCAGGCGATGATATTCGTCAAAATTTTGATTTATCGGCATTAACCTTTATTGCGAGTGTTGGTGAACCCTTAAATCCAGAGGCAGTACGATGGAGTGAAAAAGTGCTGGGTTTACCATTTCATGATAACTGGTGGCAAACAGAAACAGGTGCCATCATGATAGCTAATTTTGCTAGTCAACCAATAAAACCAGGCTCAATGGGTTTACCATTACCTGGCATAACAGCCGCTATTGTCAAACGTAATGAACAAGGACATGTTGAAGCAATAGAAACAAATATGGAAATTGGTGAGTTGGCATTGAAACAAGGCTGGCCATCAATGTTTCGTGGCTATTTGCATCGCGAAGAAAAATACCAAAAATGTTTTCAAGATGGTTGGTATTTGACCGGTGATCTCGCTAAATGTGACTCACAAGGTTATTACTGGTTTGTTGGGCGTGCCGATGATTTGATCAAATCGTCTGGACATTTAATTGGTCCGTTTGAAGTTGAAAGTGCCCTTATGGAGCATGAAGCTGTCGCCGAGGTCGGTGTAATTGGTATTCCTGATAAAATAGCAGGAGAAGTTGTTAAAGCCTATGTGGCATTAAATCCTAATATTGAATGTAGTGACGATAACTTAGCCGTATTGAAAAAAGAGCTAAAGGGTTTTGCTCGTAAAAAACTAGGCGCGGCCGTTGCCCCTAAAGAAATAATTTTTCGACAAAATTTACCTAAAACTCGTAGTGGCAAGATAATGCGGCGTTTATTAAAAGCACGTGAACTCAATTTGTCAGAAGGCGACATTTCTACCTTAGAAAGTGATGAAAAGTAATGTTCAATCAGTAGTAATTAAAAAGAGTGATAAAAATGAATGATAAATTACATCTTGATAAAGCTCATTTACTTGAACAATTAAAGCAAATGTTACGTATTCGTCTTTTTGAAGAAAAATGTGCAGAGCTTTATACCCAAGAAAAAATACGAGGTTTTCTCCATCTTTATATCGGTGAAGAAGCTATCGCCGTTGGCGTAATGGCTGCACTGTCACCACAAGATGAGATCGTGGCTACTTATCGTGAACATGGTCATGCGCTTGCTCGTGGTTTATCAATGAAGTCTGTGTTAGCTGAAATGTACGGCCGCACTAATGGTTGTAGTAAAGGGCGTGGCGGTTCAATGCACTTGTTTGATAAAAAGCAGCACTTTTATGGCGGCAATGCCATTGTTGGTGGGGGCTTGCCTTTAGCAGCAGGTTTGGCCTTGGCGAATAAAAAACTGAAAAAAACAGCTATAACCGTATGCTTTTTTGGCGAAGGGGCCGTGGCAGAAGGTGAGTTTCATGAATCGATGAACCTAGCTGTGTTATGGCAATTACCCGTGCTGTTTATTTGTGAAAATAATCGCTATGCCATGGGCACTGCATTAGCCTTGTCTGAATCAGAAATCAATATTGCCAAAAAAGCACAAAGTTATGGCATGACAGCAGTGCAAGTTGACGGTATGAATGTTGTGAACGTGGAAGCGGTGACTACCAAAGCGGTTGAGCATATTAGAACCCATCAACAACCTTATTTCTTAGAATGTAAGTCTTATCGTTTTCGTGGTCATTCAAGTTTTGATGGGCAGTTATACCGTGATAAAGAAGAAGTAGAACAATGGAAAAAGCACGGTCCTGTGATGCAATTAAAGCGTTGGTTGATACAAAACCATCAGCTGAATGAAAAAGACTTGAACGTAATTGAATCACAAATAAAGCAAGAAATTGTCGAAGCAATTAATTTTGCTGAACAAGGGTTATGGGAACCAGTGGCAGATCTTTGTAAAGATGTTTATAGCCCATCAATACAGAAAATAAATGGTAAGGCTGATCAAGGAGGTTTGGCATGAGTGAGCACAGAAACAATAGTCAAAAAATGACTTACCGGGAAGCCTTGCGCGCAGGTATTGAACAATGCCTGAACGATGATGAACGGACATTTTTGATGGGAGAAGACGTTGGCCGTTATGGTGGTTGTTATGGCGTGAGTAAGGGCTTGTTTGAGCATTATGGTGCAGAGCGAATTATTGATACCCCACTATGTGAGTCTGGCTTTGTCGGTGTTGGTATTGGTGCTGCGTTGGGCGGTATGCGACCTATAGTGGAGGTAATGACGGTTAATTTTAGCTTGTTGGCGATGGATCAAATAGTTAATAGCGCCGCCACCTTACGCCATATGTCAGGCGGTCAACTTAATGTGCCCGTTGTTATTCGCATGGCATGCGGTGCAGGCTTACAACTTGCCGCGCAACATTCTCATAGCTGGGAGAATTTATATGCACATATTCCGGGCTTAAAAGTATTAAGCCCGGCAACGCATAATGATGCTCGATACATGCTATTACAAGCAATAAAAGATCTCGATCCTGTGATTATTTTTGAACATGTGATGTTATTAAATAACCAAGGTGAAGTGTTTAGTGAACCAGAAGCTGATATGGAAAAAGCCTTAGTTCGTAAACAAGGTAGGGATATTACCTTACTTACCTATGGCGGTAGTTTGCCTAAGGTATTGATGGCAGCAGCTGAGCTTGAAGCGTTAAATATTAATGTTGAAGTTGTGGATTTGCGTTGTTTACGTCCGCTAGATACCAGCACAATTTTAGCGAGTGTTAAGAAAACACACCGCGTCATTATTATTGATGAAGGTTGGAAAACTGGCAGTTTAGCGGGTGAACTCAGTGCCATTATTATGGAGCAAGCTTTTTGGTATTTAGATGCACCCGTGCAGCGCATTTGTACTCAAGAAGTACCCATCCCTTATCCAAGTCATTTAGAACAAGCCGCTTTGCCTCAGGTAGAGAAAATTATTAGTTGTGCGCAAAGACTTTTTGAAGGTAAGCAATAAAGGTGAACGTAAAAATTTAACAGTTAATGTAAAATCGAAGGAATGTACTTATGACAAAATCCATAGATATTACCATGCCGTCATTGGGGGCTGATATGACCGAGGGCATGTTGGTAGAGTGGTTAATTAAGGAGGGTGATAAGGTACAACATGGAGACGTCATTGCGGTGCTTGAAACACAAAAAGGTGCCATTGATATGGAAGTTTACCATGACGGCATCATAACCCAATTATTGCTACAACCGGTTAATACTGTTCCTGTGGGGACTGTATTGGCAACGATAGAGGTAATAGCTGCGGCAGAAGACACAGAAGAACAATCACTAAATAAATCGAAACAGCAAAGTAGTACCACTGAAAAAACAGTCACAGAACAAATAACCACTGAGAAAATAATCGATGAGCCTGCTTTATTATTGGCAGATCCGTTAACTGAAAAACCTTTAACAACCACCCAACAGAGTCATACTCAAAAGGTCAACATAAGTACGAATGTCGATACTGTGCTTGCTTCCCCCGTTGTTCGTAAAATAGCAAAAGTGCAGAAACTGGATTTATCGGTTATTAAAGGTAGTGGCCCTAACGGTGCAGTTATACTAAAAGATATTGCGCAGATAACTCAAAAAGCAGTGTTGACTGAAGGTGGTCTGTTAACAAACATGCGGAGCGCAATCTCTGCTGCTATGACGAAATCTAAGCAAGAAATCCCACACTTTTACCTGAGTTTAGATGTCTCTATCAATAAAGCGCAGCAATGGTTACAACAAGCAAATCATGATAAAACGCCCAAAGAGCATATTTTACTTATTGCACTCTTACTAAAAGCGGTTGCCTTAACGTTGATAAAATACCCTAGATTAAATGGCTTTTACCGAGATGATTGTTTTGAGCAAGCGAGTGAGATCAATATCGCTAATGTCATTAGTTTGCGAACCGGTGGTGTGGTGGTGCCGGCATTACGTAATGTCGAACAGTTATCGGTGCCAGAAATTATGCATGCTTTGCGTGATATGACTCGTCGAAGTCGAGCGATTGAAAGTGGTGAGCGTTTACGTAGCTCAGAGTTAATGAACGCCACTATTACGATAACCAATATGGGCGAGCGCGGAGCTGACCGAGTCTTTGGCATTATTTATCCGCCGCAAGTCGCTATTATCGGCTTTGGCAAAGTAAATAAAGTACCGCAAGTGTGTGGTGATAAGATTGATATTGGTGAGCAATTGACTGTTTGTTTAAGCGCAGATCACCGAGTGGTTGACGGCATGTTAGCGGCGAAGTTTTTAAATAGTCTGGCTAAAAAATTACAAAAACCGGAGCAATTATGAATACAAAAGAAATTGAGCGCTTGGTTATTGAGGCCATACAAGCAGTTGCGCCTGAAATTGAACAAAATGATATTGATTTTGATGAAGATATCCGTGAGGAATGCGATCTAGATTCAATGGATTTTATTAATTATTTAGCGGCGTTGCAAAAATCAACTGGGATAAAAATTACTGAGGTTGATTATCCAAGGTTTAGTACTTTCCATAATGCCTTAGCGTTCCTTAAAATTAACATTCAGACAAAACAAAATTGAGCTTATAGTTGTTAGCCTAGATTAGGGATCATGATGAATATACAGTCAAAACAACAAGAACAAACTATTTTTTGGTTTGAGCAGTTAAGTCTTGCCAATCTTGAACAAGTGGGCGGAAAAAATGCCAGTTTAGGAGAAATGATTGCAAATATGAGTGAAACAGAAGTGCAGGTTCCTATTGGCTTTGCTACCAGTGCACAATTGTTTATTGACTTTTTACAACAAAATAAACTCAATGAAAAGATAAAACACCATATTGATACCTATGAATCAGGTCAACAAACGTTGGCCATTGCCGGTAGTGCCATTAGAGCCTTAATTGCTAATGGGGATTTTACTGTGCAGCAAAGTAGTGAAATTACTCAGGCCTATCAAAACCTATCAAAGAGAATACAACAAAATCAAAATGACTTAGTAAACCAAGCACCCTATATGGCCAGTGTAGCGGTAAGAAGTTCGGCAACCGCTGAAGATTTACCCGAAGCAAGTTTTGCAGGACAGCAAGAAAGTTATTTAAACATTATCGGCATTGATAATTTACTTAAGGCATGTAAAGAATGCTTTGCTTCGCTTTATACCGACAGAGCCATTGTTTATCGAGAAAAACAAGGATTTGAACATGAGAAGGTCGCCTTATCGGTTGGTATTCAGCACATGATTAATTCTCAAGCGGCGGGGGTGATGTTCACGCTTGATACCGAAACAGGCTTTGATGGTGTAGTTGAAATCAATGGTGCTTGGGGGTTAGGCGAAACAATAGTAAAAGGTAGCGTTACGCCAGATAGGTTTATGGTATTTAAGTCTTTATTAGAACAGAATGACAAATTTTCATCTAGTCAAATGCAGCACAAGTATATTCCTATTATTGAAAAAAAGTGTGGTAGTAAATTAGAGAAAATGTGTTTTGCATACCCTAATAACGCGCAAAATTTCAATATAAGTAAAGGTGAGGAAAGTACTGAAACACGGGTAACTAGTCACGAGGAACGTACCAGTTTTGTTTTATCGGATGATGAAATACTGCAATTGGCTAACTGGGCGGTAATAATTGAGAAACATTACGGCAAAGCCATGGACATGGAATGGGCAAAAGACAGTATTTCAGGGCAGCTTTATATTGTTCAGGCGCGTCCGGAAACGGTGGAATCACAGAAAAATCATGCAGTATTAGTCAATTATAAACTAAAAGAAAAATCTAAAATACTTGTGCAAGGTGCCAGTGTTGGCAGTGCTATTGCTACGGGTAAAGTTTTTAAAGTCCTTAGCCCTGGAGATGTAGAACACTTTCCTGAGGGTGCCATGTTGGTCACTCAAAGAACAGATCCTGACTGGTTACCTTTAATGCGTAAAGCCGCAGGTATTATTACCGATACTGGTGGACCAACGAGTCATGCGGCTATTGTTAGTCGAGAGCTGAAAATTGCAGCTATTGTTGGCTGTGAAAATGCTACCCAAGTGCTGAAAAATAATCAAGAAGTAACGTTAAGTTGCGCTCAAGGTGCACTTGGACTTGTTTATGAGGGAAAATTAGCGTTTGAGACTGAAGAGGTTAATTTAGCCGACATACCTCATACCAACACAGATATTATGATTAATGCGGCTATGCCCGATGGTATTTTTAAATGGAGTTCTTTGCCTGTTGCTGGTATAGGTTTAACTCGCATAGAATTTATTATTTCCAGTCAAATAGCTGTTCATCCTATGGCGTTACTGCATCTGGAAAAAGTGACTGATAGTAAGGTTAAGCAAAAAATTACCGAGTTATGTCGAGGCTACAAAAAAGGGGCGGATTATTTTGTTGATAATCTTGCCCTTGGTGTCGCTAAAATTGCCGCTTCGCAACACCCAAAACCTGTCATTGTTCGAATGTCAGACTTTAAGTCTAACGAATATCGGGGTTTATTGGGTGGAGAGTTTTTTGAACTTACGGAAGAAAATCCTATGTTAGGTTTACGGGGAGCCTCACGGTATTACCACAAACTTTATCGCGAGGCCTTTATGTTGGAATGCCAAGCAATTGTTAAGGTGCGTGAACAAATGGGCTTTGATAACGTCATCGTAATGATCCCATTTTGTCGCACACCAAATGAAGCGGATAAAGTACTTGCTGTAATGAGTGAAGCGGGGTTAACGCGTGGTGAAAATGGTTTGCAGGTTTATGTCATGTGTGAAATACCATCAAATATTATTCTGGCAGAAGAGTTTGCTCAGCGTTTTGATGGATTTTCTATCGGTAGTAATGACTTAACCCAACTTGTTTTAGGCATAGACCGTGATTCCACTGAGCTTAAAACTTTATTTGATGCTAGAAATGATGCCGTTAAACGTATGATTGCGCAGGTGATAACAGTTGCCCATGAGTGTGGTTGTAAAGTAGGTATTTGCGGGCAGGCGCCTTCTGATCATCCTGAATTCGCCGAATTTCTAGTGGAATGCGGCATTGATTCAATTTCATTGAATCCTGACTCGGTTGCTAAGGCAAGTGTGCACATAGCCAAAGCAGAAAGAACTAAAGCCAAATAGACTAGGGTTTGTTGATCTTTCGCGGTTAAATTTTGTTCGAGGCGAGTAGTGTGTAGCCTAGTCACTCTAAGCAAATACTACTCAACAAAGAGTAAAGCACTTTTAGCCGGATCCTTCGAACAGCGTTTGTTGGTCATTTTTACTGCGTTATAATCCTTTTAGTTGCTGTAATGTTTGCCAGCTGAAGGTCGGCCCACTTTTACAAACATATTGATGGTTAATATAACAATGACCACATAGCCCAACCGCACAATGCATGCGTCGTTCAAGGGCGAGGAAAATAGCATCACTTGCCATACCATATTCAGTCAGATAAGTGGCGATGCTATTCATCATCACCTCTGGACCACAAAGTAGAGCTGTTGTTGGTGGGCTAGTAAAAGTACTGAGCGCTTTTGGCAAGATAATTAAAGGACTACCTTCAACTGTGGTTACCGGCAACTCATCACTGGCGTCATCACTGGCATTAGGATATTCATCACTGGCATTAGGATATTCATCAAGGGTGTTAAATATTTTGATCTGCTTTTGCCAACGAGCACGTTCAGGGGTTAGCATCTGCGTCGCTTTATTACGAGCAGCATAAACTAAGACTAATTTCTGTTTATTTTCGGGTTTATCCATCAAGCTATCAGCTAATTTATCAATTAAGGTAACCAAGGGCGCTAGGCCGCATCCACCAGCAACGATAAGGGTATTATTGTTGTTGATTTTATCGAGAGGCCAGCCACTACCAAAAGGACCACGGGCACCTAGAATATCACCCCGCTGCATAGTGAACAAAGCTGAAGTTACCTGTCCCATTTGTCGAATAAAAGCCCGAAATTCTCCTTGCTCATTTGGTGGCTCGGTGAAGGTGAATGGTGCTTCGCCAACACTAGGTACATTGAGCATAAAAAACTGTCCTGGTTGTACTTGCTGCCAGTTATGCTGATGGTTTTTATTTTGACCTATCTTTAAATTTAAGAGACGAAAATGATAATGACGAGCCTGCTCGCCGTCATCAATATAATCAACTAATTCAATGCTATCAGGAATATGGTTAAGCATTAGTATCCTCCTGCCCATTTTTTTGTCCTCTTTCCTCAGTAAGGCGCTTCATTACAGAATGTATACCAATAACACCGGGGCAGGTTTGTTCACAACGGCCGCAGCCAACACAGCCATGGCGAGAAAACTCTGTGAAAAACTCATCACCAAACTTATGTTGCCAAAAACGCTGTACTCTCGTACCGGCTTCTGCAGAGGGGTTATTAAAACTTGCTTCTCGTTGAAAACCTTCATAAAGGCAAGAATCCCAAAAGCGCTGCTGACTAAAATGATTGTTGTCTTGTTTTATTGCCCTTGTTCCATAACAAGAACAAGTTGGACAGAGAGTCGTGCAACCAGAGCAACCAAGGCATTGTATAGCTAATTTTCGCCAAAACTCACTGGATATCTCATCTGAATTTATTTTTTGTATTCCATCGGTTATATATTTATCGTCAGGAAACTCTTTTTCACATTGATGTAAGACTAAATCTCTTTGAGTTAAATAATGCCAGTGTGTTTCTGTAAACACCAAGTCCTTTAATGCTTGCGCGCCCTTGTTCGTTTGTTCAATCACTAGCCATTGTTTATTGGCTAATGGATGCAAGATAATATCAGCGTAACCGTCTTTTACACCAGGCCCTGCATTCACTGTTGGACAAAAGCCATGTTCGCAAGGGGTAATGCAATCAAGTCCTACCAATAAACATTGCTGTCGTCTTGCCTGATAATAGGGATCGTCTTTGAAGAATTTGTCTTGATAATGAATCGCGGTTAAGTCACAGCTTTGTACACCAAATAAAACAAAAGGCTTAGGCGTAGGTATGGTTTCTTGAAAAAATTCGCCATTAAAAACGAGTACTTTTTCTTGTTCGGTAAAAAAGAAAGCTTTGGCTGAACTTTGAGGCTTTTCATAAATTAACGGATCATGAACTACAGGTTTAGTTGTTTCTGAGGCAATTTGTTGCCAATGACATTGACCATCACTGTTTGTTACTACCTGATGAAATTGATAATTTTTAGCTAAATGCTGCTGCAAACGCTGTAAGTCATTAATTAAATAAATCTTCATGTTATGACTCCTGCTGCAATTGCTCAATTGTTTTTGGTATTTTCCCTTGAGCTAATGCGGTAACTATTACTGCACAGGCTTTTAATTCTGGCATTTTAGTGACAGGGTCTTGAGCTGTATTGGTTAGTTGGTTTGATGGTGCCTCTTTAAAATGATATGGCATGCTCACTAGTCCTAGGGGAACATCATTGGTGAGTATCGCTCTTGTTTCTAAATAACCACGACGTGATTTAACGCTGACCGCACTAAAATGACTTATATTGAGGTTATCGGCATCAATGGGATTAATAAATAAGATACCTGCGGGTGTTTCTCTTTCTAGTAAAGGTGAGTTTCGGGTCATTGATCCACAACCATAATGAAAATGCAGGCGATTAGTGGTTAGTTGCAGTGGAAAATCTTCATCGGGCATTTCATCGATATCACTATGGTTGACCGCAATTAATTTTGCTTTGCCAATAGGAAAGCTAGTGCTATGTAAAATAGCCGTGCCATTAGGACTGTTATTGGTACAGGGCCATTGTAAACCGTAATTATCGTCTAGTTTTTGATAATTCATCTCTTGATACTGCGGGGTTAGCGAGGTGATTTCATTAAATACTTCTTCAGAATTTGACCAGTTTAATTGCTCAGAGCCCATTTCTTTTGCCAGTGCTTGTAACCATTGCCAATCACCTTTTGCTTGGCCAATAGGAGCTAAAGCTTGGTTTAATTTCTGTACTCGGCGCTCACAATTAGTAAACGTGCCTTCTTTTTCGGCAAAAGAAGCTGCGGGTAACACAATGTCGGCTAGCTTGGCTGTTTCGGTTAAGGTGAGTTCTGCAACGACTAATAAATCTAAATTTTTGAGGGATGATTTAACTTGGTTTTGATCGGGATCGGTCACCGCGGGATCTTCACCAAAGAGTAATAGCGCACGAAAATTGCCGGATAAGGCGGCCTTGCTCATGCCTAGAGAAGTCAATCCCGGTGCTTTTACTACTTCAGTATGCCATGCTTGACTAAATTTTTCTTGGGCTTTTTCATCATCAACACTTTGATAACCCGGGTAAACATTCGGTAAGCAACCCATATCACAAGCACCTTGAACATTGTTTTGTCCTCTAAGAGGATTAACCCCAGTACCAGCTTTGCCAATATGACCACAAGTTAACGCTAAATTAGCCAGGGAAATAACATTATTGGTGCCACTCATGTATTGGGTGATACCCATACCGTAAAAGATCATTGCATGTTTTGCTTGACTGTAAGCCTTAGCTACGGTTCGAATTAATTGAGCACTCACGCCAGTGAGTTTTTCTACTGACTCAGGGGTGATGCTTTTAACGTGTTGAGCTAAATGTTCGAAACCATCACAACGAGCCTTAATAAAGGTTTTATCAAAGTAACTTTCTTCAATAATGACATGAAGCATGGCATTGATCAGGGCTATGTTGCTACCAAGTTTTAGCTGCATGTGTTGATTGGCAAGTTTCGCTAGGCGAGTTACTCTTGGATCAACGACAATGAGTTGTGCTCCCTGTAAATGGGCTTGTATTATTTGTCCGCCAATAATGCTGTGGTTTTCGGTAGGGTCAGCGCCAAAAACTAAAATTAAATCACTAGAAAAGATGTCTTTTGCGCTATTGGTCATAGCGCCTGAGCCTAATGATTGTTTTAATCCAGCAACTGTTGGGCTGTGACATATTCGAGCACAATGGTCTATATTATTGGTTTTCAGTACCGCACGGGCAAACTTTTGGGCAACATAATTATCTTCATTAGTGGCTCTAGCACTGCTAATAAGCCCTACAGCTTGACTACCCCATTGCTCGATAACTCCTTGTAATTCCTCGCTAATGGTGGATAGTGCTTCTTGCCAACTTATGGGGTAGAACGTTTTATTAACACGCTTTAATGGTTGAGTTAAACGTTTTGGTGAAGTTATCGCATAGGCCGTACTCCAACCTTTATCACATAACTTTCCTTGACTAATGGGGTGATTTTTTTGGGGTTCAACACCAACAAGCTGATCGTTACTATCAAGCTTCAAGTTAATGCCGCAACCAACACCACAAAATGGGCAGAGTGTATTAATAAGCTTTGTTGACATAGCAGTACCTTTTCCTTAATAAGAAGCGGTAAAAATATAAACAGCTAATCCAAGCTATTAGTATAGTAGTTACTCTAGCCATAGCTTAGATAAGGTATGAATTAAATGATCCATATCAAATGATGATAAATTCAACGTTTATTGGTCTACATTTAATCTATACTTTATTTATCCTTTATTTCGAGAATTTACCATGTCTGAAATATTTGGCTCAGATGCATTTTCTCCCAAAGAAATAGCCAAACGTATCAATAATATTGGAGTTGCTAAAGTACAGTTGCCACTTTTGTCGCTACTAATGTTAGGTATTCTTGCTGGGGCATTTATCGGCTTGGGTGGGCTTTATTTTGTTTTGATAAAATCAGATGCCACCTTAGGTTTTGCCACTAGTCAGGTACTTGGTGGGGTAGCATTCTCGCTGGGTTTGATTTTAGTCATTGTTGCAGGTGCGGAATTATTTACCGGCAATAATTTACTGGTGATGGCATGGGCTGAAGGTAAGATATCTACAGTCGATATCTTAAAAAACTGGGTTGTTGTCTGTCTTGCTAATTTTATTGGCGCAGTAGGCCTAGCAGTATTAGTATTTCTTTCTGGTCATAATGAAATGAATAATGGTGCTATTGCTGAGCAATATATCAAAATAGCAATTATAAAATCTAGCATGCCATTTTGGAGCGCATTTTTTAAAGGCGTATTATGTAATGTTTTGGTGTGTTTGGCAGTGTGGATGGCCTTTGCGGGGCGCAGTTTAATTGATAAAGTGGTGGCTATTGTTTTTCCTATTTCAGCTTTTGTTGCCGCCGGGTTTGAACATTGTATTGCTAATATGTACATCATTCCTTTGGCTATGTTAGAGCAGAACTTTGGCAGCACTAATTTGGCTGTTGCGACTATAACTTGGACAGGTTTTTTTAGCAATTTGGTGCCTGTAATTATGGGGAATATTATCGGTGGCAGTTTATTTGTTGCTTTGGTTTATCACATTATTTACCGACGAAATGTCGACTAATAGCCTAAAATATATTTTGAAGCGCTTATTTCTTAGTAAGGTAGTTTATGTCTTATTTTTTGATTGAATCTCAAAGTACAAATCTAGTCAAATATCATTTTACTTTTGACATCAACGAATTTAAAAATGAACATGTAGCTTTTACAGGTGCCGTAGGGAAACACCCCTATGATGCCAATAAGTTGGTGCTAATTTCAGATCCCTATGCCAACCACACAAGCTATTATGAATTTGATAGTGCAAATATTGGGCTGGTTGAAAAGCTACCTAATATTATCAACAGTGATGGTGAAGATGTTGTTATGGTTTTGCTATGGATAAAAAGAGGCTGTATTGCCATTAAAAGTTCAGTTTTTTTGGTTGAATCTTAGGTTAGTTAATTTCAATAACAATATGAGGATAGGAGTAAAGCATGTTCGAATCATTAAAACATTGGTTAGAAACTTTAGACAAAGAAAGTCAATTATTTGAACATACTGACTCCGAGGTTATTCATGTTGCTCTTGCCTCTTTGTTGTACCACGTAATTAGTGTTGACGGTATTGAAAACAATCGTGAAAAGAGAGAATTCAAACTTATTATGGCAAACGAGTTTCATTTGTCAGAACAACAAATAATGACTCTTTATGTCTATGTAAAAAACCTAAAAAGTGACTTGCAATCAGATTTATTAACAGTCAACAGCTATCTTAAAGATAATCCAAATTTGCGTATGACACTCATGAGTAAACTAAATCAGCTGATTGGGGTCGATGGGGTTAATAATGAGGAGCTGAATATATTTTATCAGGCAATGAAAGTTATTTTTCCTGACGTTGCTAAACAACTCACCGATAGATAGTGAATTCCTACCCAAAAAACTTAACTAAGCAGCAAGCTGAAAAAGCATTAGCTAAGTTTGGCTTGAATGTTTTGCCTGAAGCTAAAGCGCAAAGCATGATGTTAATATTTCTGCGCCAGTTTAAAGGGCCTTTCATTTATGTATTATTTGCCGCAGCAATTTTATCCTATTTTCTTGGGCAAAATATCAATGCTGCTTTTATTCTTGCGGTATTGTTAATTAATGCCATTATCGGCACAGTGCAAGAGTATTCTGCTGAAAAGGCAGCCCGTGCTTTAAAAAAAATGGTGCCTTCGTATGCCAATGTCATTCGTGATGATAAACCGATAAAAATAGACAGCCAAATAGTTGTACCAGGGGATTTGCTACAACTATCCCCTGGAGATAAAGTACCTGCGGATATGGTATTACATACCAGTAATAGTCTTAAAATTGATGAGTCTATGCTTACGGGTGAATCTATGGCCGTTGATAAAGCCATCACTAAAGCAACAGATAATATTGACTCTACCCTAGGGTATAAAGATAAAAATAAAGTGGAAATGGATACACAACAAACTTGTTTTGCTGGCACTGTGGTAATTAATGGACGCGGTAGTGGTTATGTTATAGCTACAGGCAAAAATACTCAAATAGGGAAAATTTCTCAAGATATTGAAAGTCAGCAAACCAAGCCGCCATTATTACTGAGAATTGAAGCCTTCACCTTGCGTATTACTTACGGCATATTAATTCTAATCAGTCTAATCTTTATTATTACCTTAACGCGTGGTGACGAACTTGGTAGTGTCTTTTTACTCGGTGTAGCTTTAGCTGTGTCAGCAATTCCAGAAGGTTTACCCGCTGCAATTACTGTTGCGCTAGCTATTGGTATGCGCAGAATGGCAAAAGTTCGGGTTATTATTAGAAACTTATTAGCGGTAGAAGCATTGGGCTCTTGTACTTATATAGCTTCAGATAAAACGGGCACTCTAACCGTGAATGAAATGACTATACAGCACATAATTTTGGCTGATGGCTGTGCATTTAAAGTGACAGGCGAGGGCTTAGATTTACATGGAGAAGTAGTTCCCTTAGTCGAAAAAACAGATATGCCGTTAAGGAAAAACATTCAGCATAGTGAAAAAGGTGGCAGTCAACAATCAAACACAGCACTGGAGTTATTAGTTAATGCAGGTTTGCTGGCAAACGAATCTTATTTGGAAAAAACAACACAAGGTTGGCAAGGTCAGGGAGATATGGTTGATGTTGCCTTTTTAGTGTTGGCATCAAAATTTGATATCAATTACCAACATACTCGAGCTCGATATAAGGAATTAGCTCAGATCCCCTATGAGTCAGAAAACGCTTATTGCGCCAGCGTTAATCAATTCCAAGGCAAGCAGATACTTTTTGTTAAGGGAAGCGTTGAAACCTTAGTTTCTATGTGCACTTTTGCTAAGGGAGAAACTACTCAGTTTCATATAGAACAGCAGGTTGATCAACTGGCTAGTGACGGTTTTCGTGTCTTGGGGCTAGCTTATGCAGTATTAGACATTTTGCCTAATAAGCTAGAAAACGCACTTACTGATTTAACATTTATTGGTATGGTTGGCATGATAGATCCATTACGCAATGATGTTATTTCGGCCGTAGCCGCGTGTAAAATGGCAAAGATAAAAGTTGCTATGATCACTGGAGACCATCCTAAAACAGCATTGGCTTTAGCTAAACAGTCAGGTATAGCAACAACGGGAATGGCTGCGGTTACAGGTAAACAGTTAGCACTTGCCTTTGCTCAGGGAAAAACAGTATTTAGTGACTGTGTACATAGTACTCAAGTGTTTGCTCGAATATCACCACATCAAAAAAAACAAATAGTTGAACAAATTATGCTTGATGGTGATTTTGTTGCTGTTACTGGTGATGGCGTTAATGATGCACCTGCCTTAAATCACGCTCATGTCGGGATTGCCATGGGATTTCGAGGTACAGATGTAGCGAGAGAAAGTGCAGATATTATTCTAACCGATGATCATTTTGCCTCAATTGTTGATGGTATTACTCAAGGGCGCATTGTTTATAACAATATTCGCAAAGTTATTTTTTTATTGATTTCTACTGGCGCAGCAGAAATATTATTAGTGATGTTTTCTTTGCTTTTTGGCACCCCATTACCTTTATTTCCATTGCAGTTATTGTGGCTTAATTTGGTTACCAATGGCATACAAGATGTCGCGCTAGCATTTGAACCTGCTGAAGGCAATGAATTAAAACAAGCTGCACGGCCACCAAATGAACCTATCTTTAATCGCTTGATGGTAGAACGTATTGTCGTTAATGCCATTGTGATGGGATGTTTAGCTTTTGCAGTGTTTAAATGGCAAATAGATACTGGCGTAGCTGAGCAAGAAGCACGTAATATTACTTTATTATTGATGGTATTATTTGAGAACGTACATGTGCTTAATAGCCGCTCTGAAAAGCTGTCGATATTTAAACAATACTTTTTTGGTAATAAATTTCTAATTTTTGGTATGTTGGCGGCACAAAGTATACATATTGGTGCCATGTATACACCAGGAATCCGCGAATTATTACAGCTAGCACCGGTGTCATTAAGCCAGTGGTCTAGTTTACTTGGCATTGCTCTATTTCTTATTGTTGTCGATGAGTTACACAAATATTTTCATCATTAATGACTATAAATTAGTCTATACCCGTTACCATTGTTTAAAATGAAAGCCTTGCCTAAAGCACTTTTAACTCCCACTGAAATCTCACACTCTGAATGGTAACGGGTATAGAGCACTCTTCTTTATTAGAAAAGTAGAGCTTAACCAATCTGTGAACTAGAGTTAAACCTGAACTTGAATTATTACGGGTATAGAGGAGTTATTATGAAATATTTACTTTTTTGTTGCTTTGCTTTAATTAGCCTCATCAGTTGTGATCTAGGTCCTGATTCACCCCAAGGCTTTAGTTTGCCTCTGGGTGATGTGAATAAAGGAGCTGCGGTGTTGACGAAATATCAATGTTTAGCATGTCACCATATCAATGGCATAGAGCAAGCTGCAGGTATAAATAATCCTGATTTGAATATTCGTTTAGGTGGGGAATCAACCCAAGTAAAAACCTATGCTAAACTTGTGAGCAGTGTTATTAACCCTTCACATAAACTTGCTCGAGGTTATCCGCTCGCTGTTATTTCTGTTGAAGGAGATTCAAAAATGAAAAATTTTAATGATGTGATGACAATAACTGAATTGGTTGATTTAGTTACATTTTTGCAACCTCATTATGAATTAGTTCCTTATCGTAGCACCAACTATCAATTTTATGCGTATTAACAGTGTAATTATTATAGGGATAAAGTAAATGTGTAAGCTTCTGTATATAGTCGGCGTTGATGGCAGTGAATGGAGTGAACGAGCCGTTAATTTGGCACAACAAATTGGCGCGAGTGTTAAATTAATGTATGTGATTTCTTGGCAAGAGTTTCAGCCTGTGATGGTTGAAGGAATTGCCCCCCCATGATAGATAAAAAACAAATAGAATAAGACGTCAGTAAAACGTTTTACAGCCACTGATACAAAAGTACCAAGTAGAAGAACTTCATTTAACTAGTGAATATATCAGGGGTGAGCCAGTTGATGTTTTGCTTGGTAGTGTGACTAATAAACTGGCTCATTATGTTGGTATCCCTATAGTCCTTGTGCCTTAAATATTTTTTAGTTAGCTAAAATTATTAGAAAGTATAGTGTTAGTAACTAATGTTTTATCAAGTTATTCTAAGTTGTTCAGCTATGGTGTCTACAATACTAAAGGCATTACTGCTATGCAGTACACTGTCTGAACTCCAAATGTTAGCGACGCCCATATTGGTTAGCCTTGTTATGGCGCTATCAACAAAAAATGCATGGGTCACTATGATTGAAATGCTCGCGGGTGCTTGTTGTTGTATTTGTTTGACCGCTTGTTCAAGGGTTTTTCCTGTGCTGGCAATATCATCAACAATGATAACGTCTCGATTGGTTAGGCTTAATTCTTTGGTATTCTCTTTATCATTAGTCGCTAGAGTTACAGAAACACTCTTATCGCCAAAACGCTCTTTTGTCGCGATGGCATAATGCCACTGGTGAAGCTTGGCTATAGCTTTAACCCATTGTTCTGATTCTTCGTCAGGGCCAATCAGTACAGGCTGACTAGACTGTTGTTGTATAAAGGCTGACATGGCGCTACTCGCGTGCAAAGCAATGGCTTGATTGCTTGGAACTGCCTCACTTAAATTATGGATGCGATGCAAGTGCGGGTCGATAGTGATAACACGGTCAAAATAATCATCGAGTAATTTTCCTATTATTTTTTGACTAATGGCCTCTCCTGCATTAAAAGCAATATCTTGGCGCATATAGCATAAGTAGGGCGCTACTAATGTTATGTGCTCAACACCTTGGGCTCTTGCTGCTGAAGCCGTTATGATCAGCTCAATGAGCTTAGCATTAGGTTGGTTTAATGTACGGCAAATAATAACGTGCTTTGGTAACTTTATCGGCAGTGTCACTTTTGTTTCACCATCGGGAAATTGATGCAGTTCAACCTGTTTAAACGGGATCGATAAACTTGTGGCTAGCTGCTGAGCAGGATGTAAATAATCGTCAAAACCCAGTATTATGGCCATTGCAACTCCTAAGGTATAAAATCAAATAAAGTAGTTATCGTCTTTCGAGGGTGGATTTTTCTCTATGATATAAGCATTGCTTTCATTGGCAAATTGTGTGGAAAATTCAAAATTACTTTTAAAACAGGCATAGATAGTAAAAAGAGTGTTACCTTTTTTTATTTTATCGCCTACTTTTTTGTTGAGATTAATACCTGCATTTTTATCTATAGGGGCGCCAGCAAGGCTTGCTATATGCGCTATTTTCAAGTTATCTATTGCGTAAATATAGCCACTTTTTTGCGCAGTCACTGAGTATTCTAATGCGGCCTTACTTTGTGTTTTTTGCTGTACCCCTTGTGCCGAAATAATGGCTTGCATCTTTTCAAAAGCACGGCCAGATTCTAAAATATCTCTAGCAATAATATAACCTTGGCCACCTCTGATATCGGGATCAAACTCTAAAATTCTGCCTGCTAAGCGCAAAGATTTTTCTCGTAAATCACGAGGGGAATTTTTTTGGTTGCTTAAAACTTGCTGTACATCCCTTGCTTCTAACGCAGGACCAATACCATTACCGATGGGTTGAGAGCCATCACTAATCACCACATCGATATGTAAAGCAAAGAGATCGCCAATATATTCAAATAATTTTCTTAAGGCTAACGCCTCTTGATTATTATGAATTTTAGCGGATGAGCCTACGGGGATATCGATAAGTAGATGAGTTGAGCCTGCCGCTATTTTTTTAGATAAGATAGACGCAACTAATTGTCCGGTTGAGTCCATAGATAATGGTCGTTCAACCGAAATTAAAATATCATCCACGGGCGCTAATCTTGCCGTTCCTCCCCAAGTCAACATGCCTCGATGTTGCTGTACAACCTTCTGCATATCTTCTATGGAAAGCTCGACATTAGCCAATACCTCCATGGTATCAGCGGTACCCGCAGGTGAGGTAATTGCACGACTAGAGGTTTTAGGCATTAGCATACCGTGGGCAGCTATTATCGGCATAACTATCATGGTGGTACGATTACCTGGAATGCCACCAATACAGTGTTTATCTACCACAATAGCTTCGCCCCAGTCCAAGCTTTTACCTGTATCGACCATGGCTTTCGTTAAAAAAAAGACTTCTTCACGTTCTAAGCCATTATGGCTACAGGCTACTAAAAATGCAGCGATTTCCATCTTGGAATAGCGGTTTTCTAATATATCTTGGCAAATAAGATGAAATTCATTTTTGTTTAGCGTTTCACCCGCAATTTTTCGGTGTACAGCTTTAAGAGATATTGGCGGTTTGGCGGGCGCAATTCTTACGTTAACTCCTTGATCTTTACCTAACTGCCCAAAAGCTTGGGTGCTTAAACCAAGCTCATTAATATCAACGATAGCGCAGTCATCAACAATATTTAGTACCGCAAGTACAGGGTCACCATTGCCTTTTATGTAAATTTCTAGTTTCATTAATGCCTGAAAACCCTCGGTTCGGTACAGAGGGCAATCACGGTGTAGGTAGGCAACATTTTCTTTGAAGGTGTCAATGGCAACGGATTTTAGTTTTAACATAAGGTGATGAATCCTTTTCCTAAAATAAAAATAAAAGTTAAAGTTAAAATAAAATTTATTCAGCACGTAAGGAAAAACAGTACTTCATAATTAGCATAGTTGAAAAAACAAGCGAATGACTGTGTTTTAGATCATGTCTCGTGAATTTTAAAGGTTCTATTTTGCGAAACAGTGCACTGTCAGCTAATTTATACTAGAAGGCTCATGCTTTTGTTACTCAACGGAGAACAATGATGAAATCGATCAAGCATATTTTAGTGGTTATGGATCCAATGACAGATCAACAAGTAGCATTACTACGAGCGGTAAATATAGCCAAAAAAACGTCTGCAACTATTGAGCTATTTTTGGTCGCTTATCATCGCCAGCTTGTTAGTCATTGGAACTTTGATAAAGAACAAACTGCGGCATCGCAAAAAGAGTATTTAGCCACAAAAATTAGATGGTTAGAAACCTATCTTATCGGTGTGGTTGAGCAAGATTTGACGGTAAAACTTGATGCTTGTTGGCACAAAGATGTAGCAGCAGCGGTATTAAAAAAAATTGAAAGCTGTGATACTGATCTTGTTGTTAAGTCTACCCATCAACATACTAGTATTAACAAAGTTTTGTTTAATCCTAGTGATTGGCGCTTGCTACAACATTGTCAAGTGCCGCTTTTATTAGCAAAGAAAGAGTTAGCAAGGGAATCAACGGATTTACCCTATAGCACTATTATGGCTGCAGTCGATCCAGTTAAAAACAACGATAAACCACAAGGTTTAGACAGAGCAGTTTTAGATGCCACCATTGGTTTAGTTGCTTTATTTGAGGCGTCAGTTCATGTTTGTCATTGCTATCAAGCCTTGGGCTTGGAGTTATGGCAGAGCATGAGTTCGGTAGGTATGGATCAAAGTGTAGCGGATTCTAACTTTGAAGATTATCAACAAGGTATACAAAAGCACCATCAAAAGTTATTTAATGCCTTAATTGATGATTATGATTTTAATGAGGCTTCTACTCACCTAATTGATGGCTCGGTTGAGTATGAATTATCAAAACTCGTTGATAAGTATCAAGTTGATTTACTCGTTATGGGTATGGGCGATACTATTAACTTTGTTGGTAATACAGTTGAGAAAATATTAGATAATGTTCACTGTGATATTTTATCGGTTAGGGTAGAAAGTTAAGCTAGCTTGTGGCATAAAAACAGCAACAAAGGTGATTATGCCTTTGTTGTTTTAATATTTTGTTATAATTGGCCATCAAAATTGTTTTTATTCTTTTAACCGCACGGCTAATACATCACATTTTGCCCCGTGTAAAATGGCATTAGTGGTAGAGCCTAATAGTAGTTGTAAACCATGCACACCATGACTGCTCGTTATAATTAAATCAACGTTTTCCTTCTCCGCAAAGGCTAATATTTCCCCACTGGCATGTCCTATGGATATATGTAAATCTTGCTCTGTAATATTGAGCCTTTTAACCAAAGGTTGTAATACCTCTTTGGATCGCTCTTCTAATATTTTAGTAGAGCCTATGCTATCTACAGAGTCTGCACCAGAAATAATACCATATTCACCACTATAATAAGCGCTAGGTATAGGTTCAACTACATGGATGACGCTAAGTTTTGCTTGAGTAAGTCGTTGTAATTTCTTGACTTTCTCCTCTATGTAGCTTTTAGTTTCATTAAGTTCTGTGGCAAATAAAATATGCTTATACATACATTTCTCCTAGTTGTTAGATAATAATATTTTGTTTGTAGCTTGCTTGTACAACCTTAACTTGGTATTGATGTTTTAATTTTTGTGCTAGTACTTCCATTGCTTCTTCTTCGCCGTGAACGAGTACTACCGGAGGTTTATTTTCAAAACCTTGATACCAATCAAGTAAGCCTTGTTGATCAGCATGGGCGGAAAAGCCACCAATGGTATGAATATTCGCTTTCACTTGTATTTTCTCCCCCCATAAATTAATGCTTTCACAGCCATCAACAAGCGCTCGACCTAATGTTCCTCTGGCTTGAAAGCCAACAATAAGCACATGAGCATTTTCACGCCAAATGTTATGTTTAAAATGGTGCTTAATTCGGCCACCCGTACACATACCGCTACCCGCAATAATAATAGCGCCGGAGTTAATTTGATTGATTTTCATTGAATATTCTGTTGTTTCTGACATATGTAGATTAGGTAAATCAAATATTCCATCATGATTTAGCTCTATCTTTATCGCTTTTTGATCGTAAACTTCACGGTGTTTGGCATAAACATTGGTCGCCTTTATTCCCATTGGGCTATCGAGAAAAATTTGCCAATCACCTAGTTGCCACGGCTCAAAGTGTTTCTTAAATTCATAGAGTAACTCTTGTGTGCGACCAACGGTAAAGGCAGGAATTAATATATTACCTTTGCTACTTTTTGCACTGGCAATAATCTCACCCATTTCTTGCCAAGTATGCTCCCAACTGCGATGTAGCCTATCACCATAAGTACTTTCCATTATGACTAAGTCAGCATACTTAACTTTATAAGGATCTCGCAAAATAGGGGCGTTTGTATGTCCTAAATCTCCACTAAAGACTACTTTTTTGCTCACACCATTTTCGTTAAGTGTTAATTCAACAATAGCCGATCCAATAATATGACCCGCATCTCTGAGTGTTAGTTTAACGCCCTGGCATATTTCCAACTCTTCATCATAGGTCAGTCCTTTAAAATACTGTAATGTTGTTTCTGCTTCTGCTGTTGTATAAAGAGGCTCTATTAATGTTAAGCCTTTACGTTCGCGCTTCTTATTTTCCCAACGAGCCTCCTTTTCATGAATATAGCCAGAGTCTACCAGCATAATTTCACATAAATCTACGGTGGCATTATGGGTATAGATACAGCCATGAAAACCTTCTTTTATTAGCATGGGTTATCGACCCGTGTGATCAAGATGTGCATGACTGACGATCACGGCATCTAGGTCAGCAACATCAAAAGGGAAGTCATCATGGTTGTGTCGAGCATTCTCATGAGAGCCTTGTAACATGCCACACTCAAGCAGTATACTTTTGTTGTTAACTTGCACCAAATAGCAAGAGCCAGTTACTTCTCGTGTAGCTCCAAAAAATTTAATATTCATTTAAAATCCTGTGGTGTAGACTTTATTTTCATATCATCATATGCTGTTTAACAATAATTAAATTTTAGTCTGATATTTTGTTATTGTTAGTTAATTTATCATTAAAATAGATTTTTATTGATATCAGCTATCAGATCTCAGATCTCAGCAACTAAATAATGTCTTCAAAATTTACCTTTGCTAATGACCGAAATGTTCTCAAGATGCCTTTATTACAGTAATTTTTTATGACAGTTTTGTGGTAAATAATTATAGGGGATCTATCTCACTCGGGCGGCGTTATGTATGGTCCGCCTCAATATTGCAAGTAATAGTATCGATTACGTGGTTGGTTTGCGCTAATGTATTCGGAGTCTTGTTGGTTACCAATATATTAGGCCCAGCTCCACGATGAGATCCGCGCTAGATTGTCCTCAAAAGCGAGTAAGCATACTTTAGTTATGTTGCTGTAACGCCCCACAGGTCTTCAATCCCAGCATGAGTCAATCTACAACCATCAGTATTGACTATAGTAGGCTCAGTGTCCCAACAATTACCGCGGCGACTCATACTTTGTTCAATCTGATAACGCCACAACAACTGACGGTAATTTCGACTCGTATAAGTACTGTCTATCTGAGTGAAATATCACTCCTTTTGGTCGCCCCCTTGATTCAAATGCCATTGTTAATGCTTTCGCTGATAACTGCGTATCAGGCGAGTTAGACATTGCCCAACCAACGGGTTTACGTGCAAATAAACGGTATATCACCACACCAAACTTGATCAGGCTCTGTTACTGCAAACTGACGTTCAAGCGTGTTCGGTATCGCAACATGCGCTTGTGTCACCTTTTTATATTTATGATTAGGAAGCTGACAACTCACTAAGCCTTGTTCTTTCATTAAACGAGTGGCTACATAATGGCTTAATGGTAAACCTCTGGTAGTCGCAATACCTGCGATAGTCCTAGCACCAGCGGAGCTATTATTTTCTGCGTAAATGCTTTTTACCATAGCCAATGCTTCAACCTCTTCAGGTTTAATGCTTCTAGCTTGTTTTGCCCAATACTTATAGCTGCTACGATGTATCTCAAATACTTCACAGCAACGTTTAACTACATGACTCCCTTTAAGGGCTTTGATTATGGTGAACTGTTCAGCGAGTCCGACATTAAGAGAGCCGTGGTGCCTTTTTTAGAATTTCCTTCTCTTCTTCAATACGTGCAATGCGCCTTTTTAGTTCACGAATTTCAACTTGGTCAGGTGTTAATGGCATAGCTTTGCTTGTGATGCTTCAATGACTGAGTAACCTTTATCAACGACTAATTGAGCACATTCAAGCTTGAATTCGGGTGTGAAATTGGGTCTTGTTCTTTTTGTCATGGTGTCACCAAAAGTTTGATGAGGGGCATGATAATACCTCTAGTTAGGTGGCCAAAATCACTGTACCACTACACTATTTATTATCAACTGATACTCAATTTGAAAAATAATGAAGTTGATAAAGCCGAAGCACTTATTCGTTGGCGACACCCAACGAAAGGATTAATATTACCTGATGATTTTCTCGATACGATTGAAGAAGAAGGCT
>MAAB01001383.1_pt1 | contig 25295 bp, 39 predicted proteins | sample 1115991 | NCBI WGS metagenome assembly MAAB01 (sample SAMN04961124, study PRJNA320927) | seawater metagenome | isolation source: sample BD02T18 sea water enriched with oil for 18 days | place: USA:Gulf of Mexico | collected 2013-07-27
AATTCTTCAAGTGCACTTTGGGTAATTAAAATATTAGGTGGGGGATATTTGTTGTATTTGGGAATTAAAGGATTACGCTCTAAGCCAATAAATAACAACGAGGTTGACGATTCAAAGGTAATTAAATATTCAGCTAAAAAAAGTATAGGTATTGGCTTTCTATGTAACGCATTAAATCCCAAAGCCCCGATATATTTTGTATCTCTGTTTACTGTCGTACTTTCCCCAGATATGCCGATATATCAAATTGCTATCTATGGCGTATGGATGATGGTAATTCAATTGGCTTGGTTTTCTATAGTTGTAGCGCTTTTGTCTCGCCCAGCTATAAATAGCAGATTTAAAAAATGTGGTCACTGGATCGACCGTGTATTAGGTGGCGCAATGATAGCTTTGGGTATTAAGGTTCTAGCAACACGAACCAATTAATGGCTAACAAGTAACTTAAAAGGACAAATAACAGTTGGCTTTTGCTCCTTCGTCGCTAATTTTAGCCAACAATTTTTAGCTGCTTAACGTGGCGTTATGCGTATCGAGGGTTTCTATGCAATTTGAATTGTTATCTAAGTATCACGTAAAGCAATTATTGAGTTTTGAGCTAGAAAATAGATCATGGTTTGAATCATTAATTGAACCTCGGGATAATGCTCTTTATTCAGAACAAGGTGTTAGTGAGCATATTGACTCTGAAATAGAAAAGGTAAACTCTGGTTCTGCCTTTTGTGGTTTACTTATTAAAGGTAATGAAATTGTCGCAAGAGCAAATTTAAGAGATATTTGCGCTAATAAAGCATTTGTAGGTTATAGAGTTTCAAAGAATTTTATATCTCAAGGGTATGCAAGTTTTTGCTTAGCTTCGCTAATAAAAATTGCAAAAACTGAATTTGGGATTAAAAGCTTAGAAGCTAAAGTATTAGAAAATAACCCAGCTTCAAAGCATATATTGTTAAAACACGGATTTGAAATAATTGGCAATGTACCTAATTTTATTACATTAAATAATAAGCCGCTAACTTGTACAGAGTTAAGGTTCAAATACGCATAACAAGGCAATCAAACAGCCAACTATAATTTTCCGCTTATTGCGGTGTTATGTTTTTAAATTAATATTGAGTCAAGGACGAGTTTTATGAATAAAGTAATAGTATTAGCTTTTGTTACTACAATCGGACTGTTTGGGTGTAGTACAACGCAAGAACCTACCTTTCTTGGGGAAACCGTAGAGATTGGCTCATCAGAGTTAAATCGATATTGGACGCATGACTCAGCTAAAATTATAAGATTATCTGGTCGTCCTGACTGGTTACCCATAGGGGCTGGAAAAGCGTCTTATTTTATTACCATTGACTCCAATGGCACAGAAATAAGTAAAGAGCTGATTAACTCTATCCCGGATGGCTGGATGACTCAAAAGCTGCTAGATAAAATGCCAAAACAACACTATACGCCTTCTGAAACCAACTTTAATAAAACGCCCGTTAGAGTTAGGATTTTATCTGAAGTTAAGCGTATGAGTTAATCAAAACATAACAAGAAAATCAACAAGGAAGCGTAAGAGTAGCCTACGGTTCGCTTCGCTGCACAATTTTAGCCAACCATCACTTAGTCTGTTATTTAGGCGTAAGTTTTTAATCGAGTTTTTTCACCTTAGGATAGTATGAATAACACAAAAGTAGTTGCAGTCAGCGGAGTATCTGGTGCAGGTAAAAGCACAATTGTGAAACAATTAGCCAATAAATTTTATTGTCCATTTCTGCTTTTTGATGAGCACACCGATAAAAGTACATACCCTCAAGACATGAAGCACTGGCTACATAATGGTGCAAACGTTTCTCTTATTAAAACGCCAAAATTTGTCAGTTCATTGGAAAGTCTAATTTCAAAAAATAGCAGTCGTTTTATTTTCATTGAAGAGCCATTTGGTAAAGAACGTGATTCTATGTCGTCATTAATCGATTACGTTGTTTTATTAGACCAACCCATGGAGTTATGCCTAGCTCGTATTATCAAAAGGTATACTGAGCAACCGAGTTCGGATTCAATAGGTTCTATTTCTTGTTACTTGGATAAATATGAAGATCATTTTAGAGAAATTTATTTATCAACTGCAAACCAAGTTAGAAACAACTCTGATTTAATATTTCAGGAAGTGGTTTCAATTACAGACACAACCAATTACATTAGTAACTGGTTGAAAAGTAATGCAAACTAATAAGGCATTCAAACGGACTTAAAACAGTTGGCTGTTCTCACTCCGTTCAACATTTTAGCCCGCTTATTGCGGCGTTATGTATTTAGTCAAATATGGGAGCTGTAGAAATTGAATCAATTAGCTGAGAAATCTATTGGGTGTCCTTACTGTGGAGAGATCATTAAAGTTCTGATTGATCCATCCGATTCGGATCAGCAGTATATTGAAGATTGCCAAGTCTGTTGTAAACCTATAAATTTCTTAGTTTCTGAAAGTGTTAATGGCGAACTAACAGTTAATGTTTATAGTGACGATGACGCGTTTTAATAAATACATAACAAGCTGTTCAAGCGGGACAAATTACAGTTGACTGGTTCCGCTCCGCTTCAGATTTTAGCAAACTATTAATCAGCCCCTTATTTGGGCGTAATGTGTCATGGAGGCTCCAGTGTCTAAAAATACTGCAACATATTGGAATACGTTATCCGCAGAGAATGCTCATAAATGGGAGCCAATCGAAGGTAGTGATGGAATGCTAGAGCAATTAACCATTGCTATGGATTCAACCACAGGGGATTACACTAGGTTAACGCGATTCAAAGCTGGGGCCGATACAAAACTCTTTGGTGGTAAGTCACATGATTACCCCGAGGAAATATACATAATTTCAGGGCGGCTTTATGATGTTGCATTTGATCAATGGTTGGAGGCCGGCCATTTTGCTAGTCGACCTCCAGGTGAAATTCATGGGCCATTTATTTGTGAGCAAGACTGCTTAGTCATGGAAGTTTCATTTCCAAGTCAGAGTATATCTGCTACATAACAAGCCAATTAAGCAGGACTAAAAACAGTTTTCTCGGTTCCGCTCCGCTTCACATTTTAGCAAACTTTAATCAGCCCCTTATTCTGTGCGTTAAATGCCTATGCCGATCCATTTAAACCTTTTATCATTTTTATGCATCTAAACTAAAAATTTATCTATTAAGGAAAATAATGAAGTACTTAACTTCTCTTCTATTTATAACAATATTATTAATTTCGTCTAGTTCACATGCGGATCCTACGAAAAAAGTTTTAATTATTGCATCAAACATTATTGATATGGGCGATCCTGAAAAGCATGATGCTAGAAATAATTTATGGGAGGTAGCACCGCCTTATCATATATTTGTAAGTCATGGCTTCGAAGTTGATTTTGTATCACCTGAAGGTGGAAAAGTTGAATTCATGATGGATCCTATGGGTATCAGCAGTTATACCATTAAATATGAAGGTTTCATGGACAAAGCAAACAACTCATTCAACCCGAAACAGATTGAACCCAGTAATTATTGGGGAGTTTATATTGGTGGTGGATACGGCCCATTATTTGATGTTGCTAATAATAAAGAATTACAATCAATTATTGCAAAAATATATGAATCTGGCGGTATTATTGGTGGGGGTGGACATGGCGCAGGTGCTTTTTCTAATGTTGTTTTATCTACGGGGGAGTATCTCGTCAAGGATAAAAAAATTGCTGGTTTTCCAGACTCAACAGAAAACTCTAAATCATGGGCAAAACAAGGCGATCTGTTACCATTTCGTGTTGAAAGTCAGTTAAATAAAAATGGTGCCATCGCACAAAATAAACAAACCTTAAAAGATAAACACGAGGTTGTCATCGACCAGCGTATTGTTTCAACAATGTTTTTACCTTCGGCAGCTCTTGTTGCAAAAGAAATGATAATATTAAACAAATAGTAGCGGCACTTAACAAGTTGCTTAAACAGACAAAAAACAGTTGGCTTTTTGCTCGAACCTCGCTAATTTGAGCCAACTATTTTATTGCCGCTGGCAAAGCGTTAAGTTGCCTATGCCTATTAGCACTTTCAGCACATGGAGACGAATAATCTAAGATGGGATATATAAAAAAACACTTCTGGCTCTTTGAGCTTTTTTCGGGTTTAGTTGTATCTCTGTCTGTGACTTTAGTCATTGTAATTTGGGAACTACTAGAGAACCCTGGCGGTATATTTCGTGGGAGAAATGGAATAAATTGGGGCTTTGTTTATGAAACTGCTGAGAGCTGGTTTATTCCTACTTTCATTTATGTTGTACTTATAGCTTCTGTCGCTCATCTGATCATGACTCTTATCAATTGGCTCCGACAGGCTTGTAATAAAAGGCAAACTTAACAAGCTGTTCAAGCGGGATAAATAACAGTTGGCTGCTTCCGCTTCGCTTCACAATTTTAGCCAACAATTTTTTGCCTGTTAATTGGGCGTTAGAGCTCAATTGATATAGAGCACACTATAGGATGCAGTATGATAAAAATAACACGTAAATTAATAATGACAGGTTTTTTATTTTTTAGTTTTTTTGCTAACGCTGATGAAGTTAATAAAAACGATGGAAGTTTAGATATTCCTTATAATTTGGCAACTGAGAGTTATGAATCTGACATAATTATTGGTGAGGCTAATATCACTATATTAGCGAAAAAAGGAACCGACTTATATACGAATGCCGATGGTTCAAATTCAAATGATAATGCTCCTAGGGTCTTCTTTGAACCAAAATCAGACTTTATTTTATCTGCAAAAGTGACAGCAAACTTCACTACAGCATACGATGGAGGTGCTTTATTTCTTTACGCGGATACAGACAATTGGGGAAAGCTTTTATTTGAAAGGTTTAAATCAGGAGATAACGGACTTGCTTCTACAGTAACTAGCTTAACCGGTGACGATGCTTACCACTACTTAGTTGATAATAATTATATATATCTTAAAATAGTAAGAAAAAACAATACGTTTAGCTTCCATTATTCCGAAAGTGGTGAAGAATGGTCTTATCTAAGATCTTTTAGTTTAACGACACCAAAGGCAATCAAGGTTGGCTTCCTAGCGCAGTCACCAATTAGTAAAACTCATAAGGTTGTATACTCTAATATTATATTTACGGAATAGAAGATCATTATTCTTGTGGTGACCTAAAGCTCTAACAAGGAATTAAACTAGGACAAAAAACAGTTGGCCATCGCTCCGCGATTATAGCCAACCATTATTTTCCGCTTAGCAAGGCGTTAGGCTTTTCTATAATTCAGGTGTAAATGGATACTATGACGAATAAAAATACTAAATTAGAAAAAGTAGGTTTTGTATTAGTTTTACTTATAGTTTTATTACAGGGTTTTTATGGCACTTTTTCTTTCATCGATCCGACTGCATTTTCTACTGTAAGAGGCACTGAACTTTTTTCGGGTATGGATTCTGATTGGGTGAAAATATATGGGTCACGGACTATTTTTATTACCTTAATATTTGCTTACCTTTTATATACTCGAAATCATATCGTTTTAATGTGGGGAGCGTTATTTGCGGTTGTTATGCCAATTACCGATGGGCTACTTGCATATGAAGCTCAAGCACCATTTAAGGTTGTTGCTAAGCATATCGCTACTATTGTGTATTTGTTAATAATATTCTTTGTATTTAAAAAGGTTATTGCCCAAAAATCCTAACAAGAATTTAAAGCGGGACTGCTAACAGTTTGCTCGGTTTCGCTTCGCTACACATTTTAGCAAACTATTATCAGCCCCTTAAATGGGCGTTAGCATGCATAGCCTATTATGCGTATCAATTATAAAAAGGATTATTTAAAAATGAAATCAGCTAAAAAAAGTAACCAATATTTCTATGCAAGTCTTATGTTAACTACAATTGGTACAACGCTTTCAATACAGAAGCCAGAGTATTACATTGATATCATCATACTTACTCTTGCTATTACAGTGGGAATTATAGGGGCTTACAAGAGTAAGTCGTAAACGCAATGATAACAAGAACATCAAACGTAAAAATTACAGTTGGCTGTTTTTCGTTTCTCAAACATTTTAGCCAACTATTTTTTTAGCTAAAGCGAGCGTTAGATTATTTTAAAATTATTTCAGTAGGAAGTTGAAATTGACATATAAAAATAAAGAACTTTGTAAGATACGAACCATAACAACCTTTATATCTTTGGATGAAAATAAAGGAGATTGGAATGATAAAATAAAAAGAGCCACTTCCTTCTGTTTGAATATGGCAGAAGAATTTAAGGCAAAAGATTATATCGTTCAATCAATTAGAATTGTTACTAACCCTTTTGGTGAGTATCTTAATACAGATAATTTAGAGACTGCTAGGGCTGATCTAAGTTATTTAAATTCGTTGTTAACTGCTTCCAATAATTCTGGCATGAGAATTCGATTTGCTATTGGCGAGGCGAGATCAAAAGAGGAAATAGAACTCCTACCTGAGTTGATCAAGGAGTTTGGCGATTTATGCAATGTATGTGTAAATGTTAATCTTGATGAGTTTGGGGTTTTAGATAACAATTTAATTCAACATTCTGTGAAAGCTGTTCAGCGGATTAGCGCCATAACACCTCGAGGTGAGGGTAATTTCAATTTTACAGTTAATTTTAATTGTGATCCTCTCATTCCGTACTTTCCAGCAAGTTACCATCGTAAAGAATTAGGAAATAGATTTGTTATTGGTCTAGAAACGCCTGATTTACTGGTTAATGTACTCAAAAATTACAACCAATCTATTGGTAAACAAGGTCACAATGACCAATTTAAAGGCTACTACGAAGTAATGAGTGGCGCTCTACAACACCACATAACCAATATTAATAATATAATTCAACATTCAAACTGTGATAAATCATATGTTTTTTCAGGCTTTGATAGTTCTGCTGCTCCTTCTAAAGATTGTGCGAGCATGGTGGAACTTTATGAACTAATGGGTGTTGAATATTTTGGAGCGTCGGGTACAGTTGAAGCCTCATCATTACTGACTAAGGTTTTTAAATCGATTAAAGACGTTGAACTTGTCGGTTTTTCTGGATTAATGCTTGCGTTAACGGAAGATTCAGGACTTGCTAAAGGCAGTATCAATTCACATTTTGATATACGTTCCTTATTAACATACAGTTCAGTCTGCGGCATAGGATTAGATACAGTGCCAATACCGGGTAATACACCAGCAGAGAAAATTTCGGCGTTAATGAGAGATACAGGAACAATGGCATATCGTTTGAATAAACCACTCACTGTTCGTCTATTTCCCGTTCCGGGACTCAATGCCGGCGATTTAACTTCTTTTGAGAGTGATGATCTATGTAACTGTGCGGTTCTTGCCGTCCCTTAATTAAATGGGGGTAAGTAATCTACAAGTTACTCAAACGGACGATGATCAGTTGGCTTTTGCTCCTTCGTCGCTTATTCTAGCCAACTAAATTTTGCCCATTAACGAGGGCGTTATGTGTTTAGAAGAGTTAGTAGATGAATCGAAATTTATTAAAAACAATAGTTTTACTTTTCTTTCTTTCAGGATGTGCTGAAAGAGTCATTGATATTAGTGATAAAGAAGGAAAAATTGTAGGAGGTTGTAATGCGGGTTTTGATTGGCATTTCTACGGTTTACAAGACTCTATTGATTATGTGTTATATGAATGCGCTAAAGATTCAATTGCTAAAGGTTATACAATATCAGATAAAAGATTGCTCACTCTTGATTTTACACTACCAGATCCTCCAAAAGGTCAGTCGTGGAATAAAAAGTTAGCGATGAGCCAATTTCATAGTGGTAAAATTACGGAAAAAAAATTAGGTTATATTCTTGCTGCAACAGAATTTCAATACATCAAAGTTATATGGGCTGCCGAAGAAGACTTAGCTAATGGAAAAATAACCGAAGCTGAATACAATGAAATTGACAAAACGGCCAAGCTAAAATGGCTTGGTGAATGAAACACATAATAAGTCATTAAAGCAGGAAAATTTCCAGTTGGCTGTTTTCGTGCCACAACATTTAGCAAACAATTATCACCCCTTAAATTTGCGTTATAAAGCAAATATACCTATGGAGATTGATTCCCAAATGGAATTAGAAATTAATATTGTTGACGCATTCACTGATGTGGCGTTTAAAGGAAATTCAGCTGCTGTAATTATTACCAAAGAATGGCTTTCTGATGATCTTATGCAGTCCATTGCGATTGAAAATAACCTATCTGAAACCGCGTATGTTAAAAAAATCGATATTCATAATTATGAAATTCGTTGGTTTTCTCCAATTACTGAAATTGACTTTTGTGGTCATGCAACATTAGCGTCTTCATTTGTTATTTTTACTAAAAATAATGATGTGAAAAATATTAATTTTTACGCTGAAGCTGTAGGTGATCTATCTGTTACGAAAATGGATAACGGTTATATTCAAATGGACTTCCCGAGTAGACCACCTGAAAGCATTAGCGATATACCATCTGCATTGTTAAATGGCCTTTCAATTACCCCAAAGGAAGTGTTATTAAACAATCAAGCATACTTTGTTGTTTATGAAAACGAAGTTGATGTGACTTCTGTCGTTCCAAATAATGAGTCATTAAGGCTGCTCGCCCCATATGATGTTGTTGTAACCGCTAAGTCTAATGATTATGACTTTATTTCTCGTTATTTCTGGCCAGCAAATGGCGGAGATGAAGATCCTGTTACAGGCTCTATTCATACTGGGTTAGCACCTTATTGGGCTGGAAAGCTCAATAAGTCTAAGTTAATTGCATATCAGGCTTCTAAACGTGGTGGTAATATAATATGCAAGGTTGCGGATAATAAAGTTTTTCTTTTAGGTAAAGCGGTACAGTATTTAAAAGGTACAATTCAAGTTTAGTCGTTCTTACTTTATAACAAGGCAATTAAATGGAAAATTTACAGTTGGCTTTTTTCGTTCCTCAACATTTTAGCCAACTAAATTTTGCCCATTAACGAGGGCGTTATGTTTTCAATCAAATTTATCTCAGGATGCATTATATGGACTATAAAAAAGCTAGGTTGGCAAATCTTGTAATTTCTATATTTTTTGCTTTAGTAATGCTTGTTTCTTCATACTTTATCGCAGACAAAGCTCTCTCTGAAAAAGTTATATTTATCATTATAGCTGTTTGGTTAGTTCCATTTTTCTATCTAAGTAAACAAAGCCAGCGCAAATAAAAACATAATAAGAATTTAAAGCGGGGCTGGTAAAAGTTTGCTCGGTTCCGCATCGCTTCACAATTTTAGCAAACTATTATCAGCGCCTTAAATGGGCGTTAGGTTTTTCTAGAGTGCGGAGTTAACATCCATACTTTTATGCAATATACGCACTATTAGAATTTGCTTAACTTTGTTCTCTTTATAGTAAATAACATGGCTAGATTGGGGATGTTTACTATAGCCTTCTCTTATGTATTCACAGTTAAGTCCTAACTCTGGTTCATCAGCTAACAATTGAAATGTATTGTCTAATATCTTTAGATAATGATTTCTCTGTTGTTTTCCCCAAGTTAATTGAGTGTAGCGAGCTATTTTAATTAAATCTGATTTTGCTTTCGCTGATAATAAGAATTTACGCATTAGTGGTTATCGTTATCCAACTCAGTTAGCAAATTTTCATAACTGTAATCAGCAATACCGCTTTGTTCACCTTGGATTAGCATATTGCGTAAATTTAATAACTTGGTTTCTTGATCTTCTAAAGCTCTTAATCCCGCTCTAACAATTTCACTTGCTGAGCCATAACGACCAGTGTTAAGTTGTTGGCTTATAAATTGATCAAAATGATCGCCCAATGTTACGCTTGTGTTTTTAGCCATAATATAAAACCTCGAAAGTACCAATATATAATATATTATGGTATAAAAAACATAACAAGGCAATTAAACGGACAAAAAACAGTTGACCTTTTGCTCATGCCTCGCTAATTTCAACCAACTATATTTTTCCGCTTATTATAGCGTTCTATTACAAGTTCATTCCGTGAGGTTCTATGAAAACAATTGGTCTTTTAGGTGGCATGAGTTGGGAAAGTACTGTTGGTTACTATCAAGCAATCAATAAAGGTATCAAAGAGTCACTTGGTGGTTTACATTCTGCAAAAATTGCTATGTATAGTGTTGATTTCGATCCGATTGAAAAATTACAGCATAGTGGTGATTGGGAAGGTACAGCAAAAATACTTATTGATGGAGCTAAGAATATTCAAGCTGCAGGAGCAGATGTCTTATTGATATGTACAAATACAATGCATAAAGTCGCTCCTCAAATAGAAAAAGCTATCGATATTCCTTTATTGCATATTGCCGATGCTACAGCTGAAGTTCTTGTAGAAAAAGGAATTAAAACTGTAGGTTTACTGGGGACCGCTTTTACAATGGAAGAAGACTTCTATAAAGGGCGTTTAACGGAAGATCATGGCTTAACTGTTTTAACTCCTAATGAAGCAGATAGAAAAATTGTTCATAATGTTATTTATAAAGAGCTTTGCTTAGGTGATTCACTTCCTACTTCTAAAGCTGAATACTTACGAATTATTGAATCATTAGCGGATCAAGGCGCTGAGGCGGTAATTCTTGGTTGTACTGAAATTGGAATGTTGGTTGATCAAAGAGATACTGAAATAATTCTTTTAGATACAACGTATATCCATGCTAAGAAAGCTGTTGAGTGGGCAATATAACAAGTTAATAAAATCGGACGCTCAATGGCTGTCACGGTTTTTGCTAAACATCAAAATCACGCCAACTACGCGCCGTTTATTGAGGCGTTACTTAATAATCATGGAGGATTATGAACATTTCTCGGATTTTACTCATTTCCTTTTACTCCTTATTTCTTTGTTCATGTGCTGTAATGCCAAATTTTACTGAGAAGTTTGATAAAAAATGCCAAGCCGTACAAAAAAAAGTTGAGCTGTCTGTAGAACAGTTAGAAATGTTTGATGGCTTAGAGTGCTCAGATAAAGAGGATTGCAAAACTCAATTCTTGGGGGAAGTAGTTGGATCCGTACTCACTTTTCCTGTGAGTGCAATAATCTCTGGTTCAATTGCTGTAATTGGTAACTCAATTTACTGGGTAAATGAATATGGCGAGTGTCGTGGTTAAATTAAGCTAACTAATCACTCAAACAGGACAAATAACAGTTGGCTGTTTTCGCTGTGCCTCACATTAACAAGGAGTTATATCAATTATGGATAATCAAACTAAAGACGATCTTAAAACTAGTGCTTTATTAGCTACTGGTGCACTTACTCAATTTGCACTTATAAAGTCTATGACTCAATCTAAAACATTGACTACCATGGTTATTATTGGAGCTGTTTTATTCGGTGGTTTGGCTATGTTTTTATTTAAAATGTCTGGTGCATAAGTAACAGCAAAAGTTGCCTTTTATAATCACGAATGGAATGTAATCATACATCAAGGAGGTTTGATGTTTTCTCAGGTATTTATGGCAATTATTGGGCTATTGCTTTTTTATATAGGTGTCATTGAGGGATCTATTATCAACATTATTGTGGCTACTCTGTTAATTCTAATTTCGGCGGGCAGGTTTTATGCCGCAAAATCTGGTTCATCATTTCAAGAAGAGTTTGACAAATGGCGTGCTAAACACAATCAAAAATCAAATGGTAAGTAGCCTCCAGCGCTGCTATAAGCTAATTAATAAGGAGTAAGTGTGGCAATTACAGGTGAATGTTTCTGTGGAGAAGTTAAATACCGTATTGAAGGTAAACTTCATGACGCTAGGTCATGCCATTGTTCTCGTTGTCGCAAAGCATTTAACTCACAAGCATCGGCTTATGCAGTAGTTGAGGCTAAAGAGTTTCATTGGGTATCAGGAGAAAATTTGCTTACATCGTATGTAGGTGAGCATGGTTTCGGTCTCCAATTTTGTAATCAGTGCGGTTCAACTCTCACTGGTGTTTATAAAGGGTTGGTTCACGGCGTTACTCTTGGATGCGTAAATGGAGATCCAGATATCAAACTTGGTCGACATATTTATGTTGGTTCAAAAGCATCTTGGGAAGTCATAGCTGAAGGCATTCCGCAATATGAGGAAGCTCCTCCATAAAATGCATAACCAGCTATTTACCAGGACTAAAAACAGCGGGGTTCTTCGCTGCGCTCAAGTTTACGCACAATTTTTAGCCCGTTAATATGGGCGTTAGAGGACACCCGATTTATGAGACATTTTATTTTTCTTTGCGTAATCTTTTCGAGTATGGCGTTTGCTACTAAAGATGTGCCTAAACCAAAAATCATTCAGCTTGCTGATAATGTTTATCAGCACATTTCATATAAAGAGATTGGATCTCTTGGCATGGTAGGGGCATCTGGGTTAGTTGTTATTGATGGGGTTAATGCACATATTATAGATACCCCTTGGACAATTAGAGATACAAAAAAATTGGTAGCATGGATCGCATCAAAAGATTTAACGCTCAAAAGTGCAGTAGTCACACATTTTCATAAAGATGCTAGCGGTGGACTTTCATTCCTTAACAGCTTAAAAATAGAAACTTATGCGACACCACTAACCAATAAACTACTTGATTCTAAGCAGAGAGAAAAATCTAATAATGAAATACAAAGCAATGAATATGAATTGCTTACAGATAAAATAGAAGTGTTTTATCCTGGTGCTGGTCACTCACATGATAATATTGTCGTTTGGCTTCCAGAAGAAAAAATCCTTTTTGGTGGTTGTTTTGTTAAAAGTATAAATAGTAAGGGCTTAGGTTATACGGGACATGCATCAGTGAAGGACTGGCCTATATCAATTCAAAACGTTATTAATAAGTACCCTAACGTAGATAAGGTTGTACCTGGGCATGGTGAAATCGGTGATATAAGTTTACTTAGGCACACAGCGCAACTAGCTGTAGGCAACAAAGGCCCTTAGTATCAAGGCAATTAAACTGAAAATTGACAGTTGGCTAGCGCTCGTTCCTCACGGATTTTAGCCAACTAGACTGTGCCTAGCGCCTCAGTCCAACGGGGCATGTATTTTTCATGCTTCGATAAGAAATAAGTGCTTAATCGTTAGATAATTAGTGGAATACAATGGTAGGAGTATAAAGTGGATTATATAAATATAAATAAGGAAGCTTGGGATAAGCGAACAAAAATTCATGTTGGTTCAAAGTTTTACGATGTAGAAGCCTTCAAAGACGGAAATTCATCACTTAACCCGATCGAGCTTGAGCAAGTGGGTAATGTTGAAGGGAAAAAGCTTTTACATCTCCAGTGTCATTTTGGACAAGACACCTTGTCCTGGGCTAGGCTAGGTGCATCGGTTACAGGAGTTGATTTATCTACAGAAGCAATTGAACAAGCCAATAAACTCAAATCAACGCTAAGACTAGAAGCAACTTTTGTTGCTAATGATATTTATCAATTTGGTAATGAAAACACAGAAAAATTCGATATTGTATTTACCTCTTACGGTGTTCTTTGCTGGTTACCAGATCTGAACCTTTGGGCAAAAACAATCGCTAGTTCACTGGCAACGGGTGGTGAGTTTCACCTTGTAGAATTCCATACTTTTAATGATTTATTATGCGGTTACTCGTATTTTCCTCGTTCTGAGCCTGATGTTGAAGATGAGGGAACATACACGGAGAACTGTGATGGTACAAAATCAAAAATGGTAACGTGGGCACACTCTTTAAGTGAGGTTATTAATGCGTTAATTAGTGCTGGCTTGAGTATCGAGAACTTTAAAGAGTACCCATACAGTCCGTATAATTGCTTTGAAGGTCTTGAGCATACTGCTGAACATGGCTATCAGATGTTACACAAGGGGCAGCAAGTGCCATTGTTGTATTCAATTAAAGCACGGAAAATCGCCTAAGGCCTTTAAACGGACAAAAAAAATTACTTTTTTCGTGCCTCAACATTTTTTCAAACGATTTTTAGCCACTTAAGCTGGCGTTTTAAGTCAAATCAGGATGGGTGATTAAATTGTCAAATATAGGTCATGTTCAATATTCAAAAGGTGATGTCACAGGCGAACTAAAAGCAGTTTGGCTGCACGAAGACAATGGAAGAGGCACATGTTTAGCTACTGGAAGTACAAATTCTGAATTCGAGGGCAACTACCAAATAAAGTATTTTGATGAAAATAGCATTTTACTGGCTGAGCTTGATTTAGAAATCATCAATAACGGTAGTCGCTATAATTTAACTTGGAGTAAGGGTGGTCTTGTTACTAGTGTTGGTATAGCAATGGAAAACTCTAGTACATTATTTGTAGGTTACTATGATGTGGAGTGATTGATAATAAGCTAATTCATAGGGACAAATAACCGCTTTTATTTATGTTTGATTCGGCTTAATGCGACAGGAGTAATACCAAGATATCGGGCGATGTTATTTTGGGTTATTTGCTGAGAAATATTCGGAAACCCCTTCAATAAATTTTGATACCTTTGTTCAGCACTGAGGCAGAGTAATTCGAATTCTCGTTGTTCTTTTTTCATAGCAAAAGACATTAATAATTCAATAATCGCGTTGGCCAACTCAAGATCGTTAGCAGCCGTTTCTCGTACTTTTTGGTAAGGTAATTTAATTAATCTTGTGTCTTTTAAGCATAACAAACTGAAACTGCATCTCCCTCGGTTTAACGCTTGGGTACTCGCAATATTATCGCCAGGGAACAAGAAAGATTTAATGTATTCTTTACCTTCCACATCGTTGTAATAAGCTTTAAGCACACCTTCTTGTATCACATATAAATATTGGTCTTCGTCGCCTTGCAAAAATACATTGGTATTTTTCTGATAGTTTTGGCTGGTACCAAACTGTTTTATTAAATCATTTAAATTCATTTTTTTAACCTAGGTTAACGATTAGTCGTTTTGGCTTAATTAAGATAGCGGGGAATTAATTTATATAGGTGGGGAAAATGAAATTAATAAATAAAAAAATTCTTATTACCGGCGCAACCTCTGGCATTGGATTAGCACTGGTAGAGAAACTTTACCAAAACAATGATATATATATTATTGCGATAAATGAGCATAAAATCAAGGAGCTACAAAGTAGATTTCCAGATGTTGTTGCTTATCAAGCTGACTTTAGCAATCTTATTGCACTACAAGATGTGGTCAATGTGATAAACCATGAAATACAAAGCCTAGACTTATTAATCAATAATGCTGCGGTGCAATACACGCCAATGTTTACTGATAATGATTTTTTCGTTAAGTCTATTACCGATGAAATAACGACCAACTTCACCAGCATATGTTATTTGTGTTATTTTTTATTACCACTCTTAAATCAACAGCATAGTGCGATTATTCTCAATGTAAATTCGGGTTTAGCCATTGCACCTAAAAGCACATCCGCGATTTATTGTGCGACAAAGGCAGCATTAAATAGCTTTTCACAAAGTCTTCGCTATCAACTTAACAATACTCAAGTGCAAGTGTTACAAGCATTTCTTCCTCTTGTGGATACAGCCATGACTGAAGGTAGAGGTAGCTCAAAAATGTCAGTAGATAAGGTTAGCAAAGCAATCATTAAAGGCATTGAACAAACGATTATTGATCATGATATCGGCAAGGTGAAATTGCTGCGTTTTATTGATCGTCTATTGCCAAGCTTAGCTAAAAAAATCATGAGGGAAAATTAGTATGTGCTTTCGTTTTAGACCTTTATTTAGATCATTTATCGTTATTGGAGTACTTAGTGTGATGTGCAAAACAGTTGTTGCAAAAGATATTGTTATTCATGTTGAAAATGTTAATACAGGGTTACCAGGCAATATTATGGTGATGTTATATGAGATAGACGGCTTTCCAAAAAATCATGCGAAAGCTATCGCTATAAACGTCATACCGGTGACCAATAAAAAAGTCATTGCACGGTTTGCTGCTGTCCCTGCCGAATTTGCTATTAAAATACTTCATGATGAAGATGAAACAGGACAAGTTACAAAGAATTGGACAGGAATAATGCCAGCGGAAGGGTTAGGTTTCTCAAACGGTGCAAGAATAAGGTTTGGTCCGCCCAAATATGAACACGCCAAGCTGAAACTTGAAGGCAGCCATAGCCCAATAACAATCAAGATGATTTACCCATAAGGATATAGATTGTGAGTTCTTTAATTAAATTAATTTTAGTGTTGGCAACATTTTTTGCATCAACCTTTATATTGGTAAAACTAACGGGCATTATAAGCGTTGAGAAAATTGAATTGTGGTTAATCGCGGCGAAAAACATTGATACTTTCATGCTAGCTGCATTGATCATTGTGCTTTTATTTTCTGATCTCTTTATTGCCGTGCCGACATTAACCGTAATGATATTGAGCGGTTATTTTCTTGGCCATATGTATGGGGCAATAACTTCAATTATAGGCGTGATGTTAGCGGGTATTACGGGTTATATGCTGAGTTGTATTTTTGGGGAGAAATTAGAAAGCTTGATTGTTAAAGATCCTCAACAAAGATTAGCATTACGAGAGCAGTTTACTCGGTATGGTTTGTTAATGATCATCTTTTCAAGAGCGATACCTATTCTTCCTGAAATAACGGCGTGTTTGTCGGGGTTGACTAAAATGCCATTTTTGAGGTTTTTGTTTGCATGGACGGTAAGCTCAGTACCTTATGCAATCATAGCAACATACTCTGGCTCAATTAGTAGCATAGAAAATCCTAAACCCGCTATCATTACCGCGGTAGCACTTACCGCTATAATGTGGTCTGCTTGGTTTCTCATTAAACGATTATCGAAGCAAGCAACGAAGCAAGACTTCATTAACAATTAGTTTTTGCTAATTTGTACTTATTTTAATCAACTAATATTTGCCTCTAAGTGAGGCAAATGATTTTAGGAAATAACTGTGGTTACTCCAATAATAATTCTATTAATTTTATCTTCTCCACTGGTTATCGCTTTTGCCTATTCAAGCCTTAGAAAACTCCCCGTTGATATAAACAAATATGCTTGCTGGGGATTGGGTTTAGCATTTATATTCTTCTTTATCGGGCACATGGTAAAAGTAGTTGGCATGACTGAAATGTTACCTGCTTGGGTGCCTTTTAAAGTACCATTAATATACATTACTGGTGTTCTTGAACTATTTGTTGGCGTCGCTTTATTTATACCTAGATTTCAACTTGTAGCGGCAAAACTTGCTATTGTTATTTTTATAGTATTTTTCCCTGCTAATATATATGCTGCAATAAATAGCGTTGGGCTTGGTGGGCATCAATGGGGGCCTGTTTATTTATTAATTCGCACTCCGTTGCAAATAATATTGATTACATGGGCGTATTTATTGTGTATAAAAGGTCATAAAAGTGGCTGAATGTGGACGGAAACACAGCTGGCTACTGCTCGAGCCTTGCTGATTCTAGTCAGCAACTTTAAGCCCGTTATTTGGGGGTTAGGTTCATATCGTAATATGGAGTACAAATGAAAAACTTATCAATTACCATAGCACTTTCGTCAATGTTTTTGTTTTCTTGTGGTGGCTCTGAAGGAGATGCTGCTACTGAAACGCCAAAAAAAGATTTTCTAGTAAATTTACCGAATACTTCTTGGGAAAAAGAATGTTCTCCTTACAATAAATTATCGAGTGACGAGTTTAAAGGCTTATGGAACGTTAAGATTAAGCTAAGCATAGATTCTTCGCTGAAATCCACTTATAGAACAGAATTTTTCCACCCAACTGATACAGAATGCAATTCAATGCTGTTTGATATTCTGGATATCTCGAAATTTGAAATTATAGGTAAAGTGATAAGTGAAGAAAGTATTGAAGCTAACGGTCTAAATGAAACTTTTATTTATAATTCAGATAGTATCGATTTACCACCGAGTTACACTTTAATTTATATTGATAGTGAAAAATTATACTTTGGTCAAAAGTCTGATTCAAATCTTGGAATAACTCCTGAAACAAGACATTCCTCTATATCTCTTGATGATTTTTTCTATCAAATTATAAACTAAAAACCTAATAAGGAATTTAAACGGCTAACTGGATATGGAATTCATCTAGAAAATGGCGTAACTCAATTTCTTTGGTAGACAGGCCAGGCTGAAGGTAAGTAGTAGACCAAGTAACGTTGAGCCGTTCACACAGACATTTCATTGCTAATTTGGTGGTTTTATCTCGAGAATTCTTTCGCTGTGCTCGGTCTACTGACCGGGCACTTTAGGCAAAAAATAAATTCTCATGGTCAATTGACCGGTTTGGCGTGGAGCTTATCAACTTTTTAGCAGTTCTCTTCGTACTATGTCTGCTCCAGCACTCAAGGCATTCAACTTACCTTTTGCCACACCATGAGATAACGGAGCCATGCCACAGTTGGTAGAAGGGTAGAGTTTATCGGCATCTACAAATTTTAATGCTTTGCGTAGCGTGTCGGCCACTTCTTCAGGTGTTTCAATGTCATTGCTTGCGACATCAATAGCGCCAACCATCACTTTTTTACCGCGAATCAGTTCAAGTAAATCCATTGGAACATGGGAGTTGTGACATTCTAAAGAGATAATATCAATGTTAGATTTTTGCAATCTTGGGAAAGCTTCTTCATATTGTCGCCACTCTGAGCCCAGTGTTTTTTTCCAATCTGTATTCGCTTTGATGCCATAGCCATAGCAAATATGCACAGCTGTTTCACATTTTAGTCCTTCAATTGCACGTTCTAACGTAGCAATGCCCCAATCGTTAACTTCATCAAAAAACACATTAAATGCAGGCTCATCGAACTGGATAATATCGACACCAGCCGCTTCTAATTCTTTAGCTTCTTGATTTAGAATAATGGCAAATTCCCAAGCAAGCTTTTCACGACTTTTATAATGGTCATCATAAAGCGTATCTATCATAGTCATAGGGCCGGGCAGGGCCCACTTGATAGGTTGCTTGGTTTGTTGACGTAAAAACTTTGCATCTTCAACAAAAACGGATTTTTGACGACTAACAGGACCTACAACCGTCGGAACACTTGCATCATAACGATCACGAATTTTAACGGTTTTACGTTTCTCAAAATCAACACCGTTGAGATGCTCAATAAAGGTAGTCACAAAATGTTGGCGCGTTTGCTCGCCATCGCTGACAATATCGATATTTGCTTGTTGTTGATCTTGTAATGACAAACGTAAAGCATCGTTTTTGCCGGCAGTTAATTCCTCACCTTGTAATTTCCAAGGTGACCAAAGTGTTTCAGGCTCTGCAAGCCAAGCTGGTTTAGGTAAGCTACCAGCCGTTGAAGTAGGTAATAGTACCTTAAGCGTATTCGTTTTCATGATAAATGATGCCGTATATTTTTAATTAATGTTTAACCTAGTGATTTCAGGTAATTATTGCGCGTAGTTAGCAGACCATTGCTCAAGAACAGTTTGGTATGGTTTAATGAAGTGCTCTTCAGTAAATTTACCCTGCTCATTAGCCAATTGGCTGCGCTCTTCTCGATCATAAACAATTTGAGTTAATGAGTGGTCTTGGTTCTTTAAATTTGGCTGATAGGATTTACCTGCAGCAGCATTCGCATTATAAATCTCAGGACGGTAGATTTTTTGAAAGGTTCCCATTGTACTGATGGTACTTATCAACTCAAGGCTGGTGTAATCATTAAGTAAATCACCAAAGAAATAGAAAGCCAAAGGCGCAACACTATTATGAGGCATAAAATAACGAACTTGTAAGCCCATTTTTTTGAAGTATTGCTCAGTTAAAGACGATTCATTTGGCTGGTATTCTACGCCCAATACAGGATGTTGATTTTCAGTTCTATGGTAGGTTTTTGTATTCGAAACACTGAGACATATAACCGGTGTTTTGTTGAAGTTTTGTTTATAAACATCTGAATTAACAAAATATTGAAAGAGTTGCCCATGCAGTTCGCCAAAGTTATTTGGAATGCTAAATTTGGACTGATCCTTATTATGATCCGGCAGTAATACGCTAAAATCATAATCTCTAACATAAGAGGAGAAATTATTGCCGACTATGCCTTCAATGCGCTTGTTGGTTTGATGATCGACAATATTCGTTTTCAATACTTCAATCGATGGGAAAGCTTGACCACTACCTTCAATATCTATATCAACAGAAATGATGTCAAGTTCGACAGAGTAACGGTCTCCTTTGGGGTTATCCCAATGCGCCAAGGCATTAAAACTATTATCAATCATCTTTAAAGCGTTGCGTAAGTTCGCTTGGCGGTAGCTTCCTCTGGCCAAGTTAGCAAAGTTAGTCGTGATACGCGTATTGTCTGAAGGGTGATAATTTTCATCGAGACAAATGCTTTTAATAGTGAAGGTAAAGTCGTTATTCATTGTGATTCGGTATCCTGTTCCTGGGGTAAAAGCTTGAGATAAAGCTTAAATGTGCATATTGCTTATTCTAGCGTTACAACGTTGATTTTCTAAGTTAGTAGCTTTCGCAGTTTATTCTGGCTGGTGCCTATGACTTTCTTAAGAATCAATTGTAATTTTGTCTAGAATTATTAACTGAGTGCAATTTACGTGGATTGGAAAATAATTAAAAGCGCATTTATTTCACATGCAACATGAGAAATATTCATGGCCTAAGTATTTGAATGTTCAAGCAGTTGTCAGTAATATTAATTCGCTTGATGCAAACATAGCTACGTTTATGTAGCAAATCTTCCCCTTGAATATATTAAGAAGTGAACTGAATGAGTGAATTGCTGTTGTTGATTGTATACTGCGCGTTACTAGGTAGTGGTGTTGGTTTTTTGGCTGGATTGTTAGGTATTGGCGGAGGGTTAGTTATTGTGCCAGTGCTGAGTACTATTTTACTCAATTTTGATGTATTACCACCTGAGCAGGTGGTGATTGTTGCCATTGCCACCTCATTGGCCTCGATATTATTTACCTCAACGTCTTCAGCAATAGCGCATCATAAAAATGGTAATGTTCCTTGGGAGCTAGCCCCTTGGATAATGACAGGAGTTGCCCTTGGAGCGCTAATAAGTGGTTTTATGGCTGCATTATTACCAGAGCAAGTTGTTCGTATAGTGTTTTGTGTGACTGTGGTACTCATTGCATTAAAGATGTTTTACAGCAGCACCCAAAGTGACTCTTCTACAGCACGTGAATTGCCCAATAAAGGTCTGTTAACCTTTTTCACGACCATAACTGGCGGCCTATCTGCCATGATAGGTATCGGTGGTGGTGCACTGTTAGTACCCTTGTTAACTTTTTTCTCACTTGATATGAAAAAAGCGATAGGGTGTGCCTCTGCTTGCGGTATTGTCATCGCATTATTTGGCTCGATAGGTTATATCAGCTCAGGTAGTACGCATTTTTCCTTAGAAGATGGATTTGCTGGCTTTGTCTATTTACCTGCTTTATTAGGTATTGTTTGCACTTCTTGGTTTACCGCACCGTTGGGGGCCAAAGCGACACAAGCCTTGCCCGTTGCTTTGATAAAAAAAATCTTCGCGGCGTTATTGTTAGTTATGGCTGCAAATATGATTATTACTTAAAGGGGGGATGGGGTTTCTACAAATAGGCGCCATTATTTTCAAGTGAACCTCTAAATATCTGATAGTACGGTTTAATGCGCCTCTCGACTATAGGGTGGTGATTCAAGCTGGGAGATATTACATTAATGAAGCTAAATCAATGAGGTTTCCTTAAGTCATTAGTTGTTAGTTCATAGTGATTGAAAAATGACTCTAAGGTTGCCCATTTAGCTCAAGAAGATAAAATTGTAGGCGTGAACTTAATAGGCTAATGTTCACAATGCGCGCGGTATAGTCTTTTTAGTATGAACAAGACCATATTTCATTATTTCTCTAAACGCTTATTTTTCAACAGAGTCGACATTACAGATTAGGTTAATTCATAGATAAACTTACATACAATGTTTCGAAATAATGTCATTAATAAGTTGTGAGATACTTTCATGTAATTCATTCTTCAGTATGATGTAATCGGACCCCAAAGACTTTGCACAATATAAAATTGTCTCGGTACTGTTATCATTAAACGTACTACCTGACATTGTGAGTGTTGGCGTATTACCTTGAGACTTAATATATTCAATAAGCTGAAGACCATCAAAATAAGGCATTTCGATATCAGTAATTACTAGGTCAGGTTTCACCTTTAAGAATTGCTCTTTAGCTACCCTTGCATCTGAAAACGGTAAGATTTTAGTTTCAAAAATCACTTCAAGATCAATGAGTTTAGAAACTAAATTTATGATTGCTGGAGAATCATCTACAAGCATTATTTTAATCATATCGCATATCCTTATGTACAAAAATAACACTCAACACCACTAAATAATTGATAATTCTGGGGATTATAAGTCACGTGTCTTTGGTCGAGTATAAACAAAGAAAAAATCACCTGTCATAACATTTCAAGCCTTTATCTCTGTGTAACTTTAGAGAGTATAAATAAAGCAAAAAACACCGATTATAACATTTCAAGTCTTTATCTCTGTATAACTTTAGTAGAGTATAAATAAAATACAAACCATCGCGCATAACATTTCAAGTTTTTATAACTGCTTTGTCGGAGAAGTGTTGATAGATAAATAAGCGATAACGTCTGGTTTGACGATTGCACGTTGAGCTATATACTGTCAAAGCAGCTACCATTCATTTTATAACTTAGTTTTTAGCAGGGTTATTCTTTGGTGTATCCATGGTGTATCTATGTGGTATATTAATGAGTATATCTATAAAAAAGAATTGCTTAAGTCCATTAACAAATAAGGAAATCAAGCAGTATTGTGAACCGTATGCTCATTTCTGCTTCGCTTTACATTTTAGAAAAAAATTAGTTAGCCTGTTAGTTGGGCATTAGCAACACTTATAAATTTGAGTTAGCTTTAGTTTAACCATTACTCAAATTTTCATGATCCATTAAGGAAGTATTATGAATAATGATATAAAAGGGATGTGCCTTTTCTTAGGTTTAATAGGCGTAGGATATGTAGTATTGCTGATACTATTTGCCTTATTCACAGGCGCTAAAATTATAAAGAGCATTATGTTTATCTCTGTCTTTTCAACTGGCCTAGTAAGTTTAGGCTTAAATTCCCAAGTAAAAAATAGGCTATTTAGTTTGGCTAAGTCCAAAATGTCAAAATAGTTACTGCTCGGTTTTGTTCGTGCCACATTTTAGCAAAAAATTATTAGCTCCTCATTGGGGCATTAGTTTACCCAAGGAAGTCTAATGCATCGCATTCTAGTGTTAACCTTATCCATTCTTTTTTCTTGTGCCGTAACAGCGGATACGGATATTGAGAATCAACATGTAAAAAGAGCAGTGCTCGATTATATAGAGGCACAACATAACGTTGAGCCGGACTTAATGAAAAGGGGCTTAGATAAAAAATTAGCTAAAAGAACTTATTGGAAATCTAAAGATGGCTCAGAGATTATAATGGAGACCGATTTTGAAACTATGGTTTGGGTGGCTGAAAACTACAACAAAGACGGTAATAAATTTCCGTCATCTCCCAAAGTTAATATCAACATACTCGATATTGATAATCGAGTTGCATCGGTAAAATTAACAGCGGATGATTGGATTGATTACATGCACTTATATAAAAATGAAAATAATGAGTGGAAAATAATCAACGTTTTGTGGCAATACCATGATACGACAAAACATTCGAGTAAACCCTAAGCTAACAAGCTACAAAAGCAGGTCGAATAAAAGTTGGTTTTTGCTCCTTCGTCGCTTATTCTAGCCCGTTATATTATTGGCTGTTAACTGGGCGTTATGCGTTCAAGGAGTATATTCATATGCCTCACGTAGAAATTAAGTATTCAGATAACTTGGATATAGACTCAAAAGAGGTTTTTGATGTTATTGAATATATCATTAATAAAAAAGATTCTAGTGCCGGTGAATGTAAATCAAGAGCTTATGCTTGTTCTGAATATAAATACACTCACATTCTCGTGACAATATCGTTATTAACTAAGCCTCACCGAGATAAAGAATTCACATTAAAATTAAGTAGTGAGCTAGAAAGAGCAATAAAGCTTCATCTTAAACAAAGCGTGTATTTTTCGTTAAACATAGAATACAGCTCAGCTTATTACACAACAAATATTCATCGCATCGATGGAGATACACTGGATGATATTAATAGCTAATAGGCATGTAAAACGTATACAAGCCAATTAAACAAGGCTTTTAACTGTTATCTGGCTTCCGCCTCATTTTTGAAACAACTATTTTATGCCTCTAAAGAGGCGTTAACTACTAAGGAAAAATTATGCACTCTAGAAAATCTCGTAGATTAAGAAAAAAGCTTTATTTAGACGAATTTGCAGTAATGGGGGCTGAATTAAAATGTAACTTAACTTGTAAGGATGAGTCTGAATTAACAATAATAATGGATGATTTTTTTGTTTATGTTAATAGCCTAAACTTGTGTATTGGCGGAGGAGGGGATCTTACTTGCTTTGAAGGATTTATTTCTTCTCATGAACGCTATGGCTCAGTCACTGAATCGGACATATCAAACATCTCTAATTGGCTTAAAGACCAAAAGATCGTTTCAGATTTTACTATGGGTGAACTTGTCGACATTAACTCTGGCGAATAACGCGTAATAAAGCGGGACTAAAAACAGTTTGCTGCTTTGTTGTTCAATAAAATGGCAAACATTTTAGTCCCTAATCAGGCGTTAGCTTTTCGGAGGTTTGATGGACAGTCCATTAATATCAGTTGCAAGTTTGTATGATCGACTAAGTGAAGGCAATCTTATAATTATCGATGTTAGTATGAAGTCTGTTGTTGGCAGAGAGCCGATACTTTATGACTCATTATTGGTCATCCCAAATAGTCGCTATATAGATCTATCTAAGGATTTAGTAGATCATACTAGCTCTCAAGTACATACGTTTCCTGCACAAGAACAGGTTGAAAAGGTAATTAATAACCTTAAGATCACACTGGCTACAACGGTAGTTTTATATGACAATCAGGGGATTTATTCTTCACCAAGAGCGTGGTGGATCCTTAAGTCATTTGGGTTAGCCAGGGTATATATACTCGACGGTGGACTACCTGAATGGATAAAGCACAACTATCCAGTCTCATCAGAATATGTGACTCATCCCCTATGTCAGCATAGAGTAGAATTAAGTAGCTCGTTAGTTTTTAAGTAAGCGTATGGGGAAAGGCGTCTAGCCTTGCTTGATGTTCCAAGGCAGCAAGTACTCTAGGCTCTCTGGCTTTTTAGCCAGCTCATTTAAGCAGGTTTGTAAATAGCTATCGACCAAC
>MAAB01001384.1_pt1 | contig 25272 bp, 20 predicted proteins | sample 1115991 | NCBI WGS metagenome assembly MAAB01 (sample SAMN04961124, study PRJNA320927) | seawater metagenome | isolation source: sample BD02T18 sea water enriched with oil for 18 days | place: USA:Gulf of Mexico | collected 2013-07-27
CTTCATCAATAATTCTTTTATATAAATCAATATCCATATATCCAGTTAATTCATTAACATAATGTCTTGGACAATATGTACATTTCAAGTTACAGTCACTTACAAGTTCTACTTCAAGTCGTTTTGGAAAATCAGGTGTTTTGTAATTCATTTTCATCTTTCATATTATTTAATTCTTGTATTATTTCTTCAGAAGTAAAGTTGATGCAATCAAATTTACTCACAATCTTTTCTGCGATTTCAATATCCTCAGGATAGTCTACAGTTAAAGTAAAAGAGTCAAGTTTTTTTGGCCTTAAATTTAAATTTAACTCTTTTATTTCAAAACTTTTTTTATTATCTCGAATATATTTTGTTACATGTTCTTTCTCATCTTTTGTTAAGTCAGCATTATATATTTTTTTTATTAAATTTAAAGTAAAAGCTTCAGATATAAAACCATTTAAACAATTGGTAGTTATAGTGTATTCTAAACTAGACTTTTTTTCAAATTCAATAAACTGCTTATCAATAGCCATATAATCAACAAAAGGTGAATCCCCACAAACTCTACATATAATACTGCTATTGTAATATTTGGCAGCCATAATATACCTTCTTAAAACATCATCGAGTGGGCCCCTAAAAACAGGTATTCTTTTTTCTTTACAAAAATCATATAATGCATCATCACTTTTTTCAACTGATGTTATCACGGCAACATCATTTGCTACTTTAGATTCTTTACATCTTTTAAATACATATTCAACGAGAGGTATTCCTAGAATGCCATGAAGCATTTTTCGAGGAAACCTTGAAGATGATAGCCTTGCTTGAATTAAAATTATTTTTTTCATTCAATCTCACCATTTTTAATTCTAAAAATCTTATTACACCGATTAATTGTACTTAATCTGTGAGCAATGATAATCAAAGTTTTATCTTCACTAATCGAATATATTTCATCCATAATTTTAGCCTCAGTTTCGCTATCAAGCGCTGATGTCGCTTCATCTAATACCAAAATTTCTGGATTATCATATAAGGCTCTAGCAATTGCAATTCTTTGTTTTTGTCCCCCACTTAACATTACCCCACTTTCCCCAACAAAAGTATCTATACCATCTTTTGTTGTTAGAAATTTATATATATTAGCTTGTTTCAAAACTTTGATAATTCTTTCTTTATTATATTCTCGGCCAAATATTATATTTTCTGCAACTGTTCCATCAAATAAATATACAGACTGAGGAATATATCCTATCTGACTTCTCCAATTTTTTATATTGTTATCTTTCAGTTTAGCACTATCAACATATATATTTCCACTTATTGGTTTATGTAAGCCCATTAGAATATCCACTAATGTAGATTTTCCACTTCCGCTCTCTCCTACAAAAGCAATTTTGTCATATTTCTTAATTATTATATTAATGTCTTTAAGTACCAATTTTTCCTTATCGTATCCAAATTCAACATTTTCTAATTTAATAATATCAGTTAATTTTATCTTATCATCGCCTAAAAGTTCATAATCATACATCAAATCATTATGAATTATATCAACTGACTTATGATAAAACATTATATGATTGTAATTCGTCAAAATTCTATTAATAGATGGCATCAATCTATATAGCGCCAAAACAAACATTGAAATCACAGGTAAAAGTGATTTAATATCCGTTTGATTTTGCCAAATAAAGAAAGTTATTAAAAAAACAATAATACTAAAACTAATTGCTTCTAAAAATAATCTTGGAAAATGTCCCAGTGTTACATTCGTTATATTTGCTTTCGCATACTCTGAACTAATCTCTGAAAACTGATCAATAATTTTTTTATCATTATTTTGTAGTTTTATAAATTTAAAATTTGCAAATGTTCTATTCATTATTTCATAAAAATACTTTTGCATTTTCGCTCTAATTTGACCTGCCTTTTTAATTTTCTTTGAAATAGTTTTAACTAATAAAATAGAGCTTAACATGAGTAACAAGGTTAATATTAATGTAATTTTATAATTTACATATAACATCATTGAGTAAATTAATATGAGAACAAATACTTCTCCAAATATAACAAGCACAGAATTGAGTAAAGTAGTAAGTCCTGAAGCTTCAGTCACAATTGTTTTTGTTAGTGTGCTTGAATTCTTTTTAATGAAGTTTTTATAACTCATACCCATATAGTTTTCAAATAATCTATAAACAATTATATAGTACCTACCATATGTAAATCGTGCTTGGGCATATGAATATAATAAGTTTAGCCAACTTCTTAAAAGATAAAAGAAAATCAAACTAATACCAAATGAAATTACTAAATCAATTTCTTGTTTAAATCCAAAAAAATCATAGATACTCTTATAATAAATGTTTGTATTAATTAAACTAAAATCACTGGCAACTGCAATGAAAGGCATGATAATGGAAACCCCTATCATTTCTATTATTGAAATAAATATAGAAAAAACAATTAATAACTTAATAAGATTCTTGTCTCTTTGGACAAGAATGTTATTTAATTTTTTTAAAATTTTAATCATGTTTCTTATACCAATCATATACTTTTTGAATACCATCTTCTAGTGTAATCTTGTGACTCCAACCTAAACTATGAAGTTTGGAAGAATTGGTAACTTTTCTCATTGTTCCATCTGGCTTATTAGTATTGAACGTAAGCTCACCGTTGAATCCAATAATCTTTTGAACAAGTTTCGCCAACTTTTCTATAGATATATCAACACCTGTTCCAATATTAACATGAGTATTTAAAATCTCGGTTTTCCCCTTTTCGAATGTATCTCTAAAGTCCCTATTTTCTAAGATAAATACGCAAGCATCCGCCATATCATCAGAATAAAGAAATTCTCTTCTAGGCTTTCCTGAACCCCAAATTTCCACGTGATTTTCATTTACACCAAAGTTTAATAGATAATTTTTTGCTTCTTCTATAGTTTTAACATTTAAATCATTTATAACTTCATTATATTTTTTTTCATTCATAAGTTTTGCTAAATGCAATTTCCTAACAAGAGCTGGTAGAACATGTGACTTTTCTAGATCAAAATTATCCTTCGGGCCATAGAGGTTTGTGGGCATTACAGATATAAAGTTTGTTCCATATTGTAGGTTATAGGATTCACACATTTTAATACCAGCAATTTTTGCAATTGCATATGGTTCGTTTGTATATTCTAATGAAGATGTTAATAAACTATCTTCACACATAGGTTGAGGAGCTTCTTTAGGATAAACGCATGTACTGCCTAAAAACAGAAGTTTAGTTACTTTATTCACATATGATTGGTGTATAACATTATTTTGAACTTGCAAGTTTTCGTATATAAAATCAGCTCGATAGGTGTTATTTGCAACAATACCACCAACTTTTGCAGCTGCAAGTATGACATATTCAGGTTTTTCTGATGAAAAAAAATTTGCTACATCCATTTGATTTAATAAGTCTAATTCTTTACGTGTTTTATATACTAAATTTGTATATCCTTTAGATTGAAGATTTTTAACAATTGCAGAACCGACTAATCCTTTATGTCCAGCAATATATATTTTTGAATTTTTATTCAATCTATTTTACTCATAATAATTCATTGTGACATAACCACCATCTTTAAGATACTGGTCTTTTGTCATAAGTTTAAGATCTGATTGCATCATATCATTTACTAAATCTTTAAGATTATATTCTCTATTCCATCCAAGTTTTTGTTCAGCTTTTGAAGGATCTCCCAAAAGTAAATCAACTTCTGTCGGCCTAAAGTATTTTGGATCAACAGTAAGTATATTCTTCCCAATTTCAATTTGATAATCTGGATTTGAACAAGATACTACAGAACCTTTTTCATCTACACCTTTACCTTTAAACTCTATTTCAATACCAGCATAAGCAAATGACATTTTAACAAAGTCTCTAACGGTTGTTGTTTTTCCAGTAGCAATTACCCAGTCTTCTGGTTCGTCAGCCTGAAGAATCATCCACATCATTCGTACATAATCTTTTGCATGACCCCAATCTCTTTTTGCATCAAGGTTACCTAAGTAAAGCTTATCCTGTAATCCAAGAGCAATTTTACTTACAGCTCTAGTGATTTTTCGTGTTACAAAAGTTTCACCACGTACAGGTGATTCATGGTTAAATAAAATACCATTACAAGCAAACATATCATAAGCTTCTCTATAATTTACAGTTATCCAATACGCATACATTTTTGCAACAGAATAAGGAGATCTCGGATAAAAAGGAGTTGTTTCACTTTGAGGGGTTTCTTGTACTTTTCCATATAATTCAGAGGTACTAGCTTGATATATTTTAGTTTTCTTAGTTAAACCTAAAAGTTTTACAGCCTCAAGAATTCTAAGAGTTCCAGTTCCATCCGCATTTGCCACATATTCTGGCGTTTCAAAAGAAACAGCTACATGACTCATAGCGGCTAAGTTATATATTTCATCAGGTTGAACTTCTTGAATAATTCGAGTTAAATTCATGGAGTCTGTCATGTCTCCATAATGAAGTATCAAGTTTCTATTTTCTACATGTGGATCTTGGTATAAATGATCAATTCTATCAGTATTAAAGGAACTTGCTCTTCTTTTGATACCATGAACTATATAATCTTTTTTGAGAAGAAATTCTGCTAAATAACTCCCGTCCTGTCCTGTTATCCCCGTTATTAAGGCTACTTTATTATTACTCATTTTCTTCTTTACTCCTGTTAAAATCATCATCAATTCTTATAATATCATCTTCTCCAGTATATTCACCAACTTGCGCTTCTATTAAAATTACTGGAATTTTTCCTTCATTTTCCAATCTATGAATTTCTCCCATTTTAATATAAGTTGATTCGTTTGGTCTAACTAAAAAAGTTCTATTCTCAACTGTAACAGTGGCTGTACCTGATACTACTATCCAATGTTCACTTCTATGAAAGTGTTTTTGTAGGGATAACCTCTTTCCTGGTTTTACCATTATTGTTTTTATTTTATATCCAGGTGTATCTTCTAATACTGTATATGTTCCCCACGGTCTATGTGCAGTTAAGTGTACATTGTGGAGGTCGCTAATGGATTTTATTTTTCTTACTACTTCTTTTACTTTTTGAGAGCTACCCTTCTTTGAAATCAAAAGCGCATCTCCTGTATCCACAATAATTAAGTCATCAACATCAATAGTAGCTATAAATTTATTATTTCCGTAAATTAAGTTATTGCTAGAATTAATAGAAATATGTTTATCATTTTGAGTATTATTATTTTCATCTTTTGGTAATTCTTTACATAAGGCATCAAAACTACCTACATCACTCCATGCAATATCAGAAGGAATAACTTTTACATTATCAGATTTTTCCATAACGGCATAATCAATACTATCTTCTTGTATATTTAGCATATCACTATGTTTGATTCTGATTATTCCATCTTTATTGGAATTCTCGTAAGCAATTTTTGATGCTTCATATATTTTAGACGAGTGTAATTTCAGTTCATCAAGAAATACCCCTGCCTTAAAACAAAACATTCCAGAGTTCCAATAATAATTCCCATCTTTTACATATGCAATAGCTGTATCTAAATCTGGCTTTTCATGAAAAGCTTTTACATCTAAATTGGTAGCTTCAATATACCCAAATCCCGTTTCTGGAAAACTAGGGGTAATACCAAAAGTAACTAGTTTATTTTCTTGAGCTAATTCTTTTGCTTTTTCCAATACAATTGAATATTCTTGTTCATTTTTTATTAAATGATCACTTGGAGTAACAAGAACTACTTCATCATAACCCAATGAGAAGCATGCTAAGGCAATAGCAGGAGCAGTGTTTCTTCCAATGGGTTCTAGTAAATACTGATTATTAGTTTTTCCCAATTCTTCCAATTGATCTAAGGCTAAAAAATATTGCTCAGAATTCGAAACAATAAATTGAGAGTCACATATTTTTGAATTTCTTTCAACAGTAAGTTGAAATAATGATTTATTTTCAAACATTTTTACAAATTGTTTTGGCATTAGGGTTCTACTTATTGGCCATAACCTGGTCCCATTTCCACCACATAAAATAATATTTATCACTTATCAAATTCCTTAGATAATATACTTGTTATATTCAAAGATACATTTCCCCAACTAAATTTATTTGCTAATTTAATATTATTAGTATAAATATCATTTTGTAAATTAGCGTCAAATTTTAGCAAAATTTTAATATATTTTTGTTTAACCATACTGTCAATAACAAACCCATTGATATCATTTTTAATTATATTTTCAATACCACCTGCATTTGAGGTAACTATGGGAAGACCGCAAGCCATTGCCTCTAAAATTGCAGTAGGTGTACCTTCTTTAAATGAAGTTAACATAAATACACTACTTGTAGAGTACAATTTTTTCAACTCTTTCGGGTTTTTGTATCCCAAAAGTTTTAAATTACTTATATTTTCAGAATCAATTCTATTCTGTAACTTTTCTCTTTCTTTACCATCTCCTACAATAATAAATTGTTTATCTGGCAATTCTTTAGCAATATCGAGAATTAAATCTAAATTTTTCTTAGGTAGTAAATTTGCAACGGTTATAATTTGCAAATTTAAAAAACTTTTTTGATCAGTATTAGGTTCAAAAAAAATTTTATTAATACCACTTGGTTGCATTATAATTTCTTTTCCTGTCATGCTTTTTATTTTTTCAGCCGTCTGAAATCCAGTAGAAAATATTACATCTACTTGTTTCAGTAAAATAGTGAATATTAATTTATATATGTAGTTATCTTTTATATCATCATGTATTGAAAATGCTAAAACTTTTGATCTTGTTAATTTTTGAATTATTTTAGAAAAAACTAATGAGCTCCAATCTCCGTGAATATGAACAACATTATACTTCTCTTTATTAACTAATAGTTTACAACAGATCAAAATATAAAATATAAAAATGCCAACTGCTCTTGGTTTTGTTGCTTCCAAAGAAAGTTTTGTCACTTGAGTATCTCGAAAGGTTACTTTGTCTCCTTTATTAAAATATACACTTACAAAATGACCCAATTTTATTTGCTCTTTTGTAAGATTATATATGTGTTTTTCCATTCCTCCCATTAAGGGAGGTAACTTTGTATAAATTCTAAGAATTCTCATATTCGTTAATCGCCTTATCATAAAATTCTAAAAATAAATTCATTGAGTAATTAAATTCATATTTTTCAACAACTGTTTCGTATGATTTTTCAACAATTTTGGAATATTCATTCTCACTCAAATTTAGAACAAACTCAATTACCGATCGTATATTGTTTATATCTCCAGTTTTTATAAAAAAGCCAGTTTTACTATCAACTAGAATATCTTGTATTCCACCTACATTACTTGCGATAACAGGTGTCTTCATAGCCATAGATTCTAGAATAACTCTTCCAAAGCCTTCATTTAATGTTGGTAATATAAGATAGTCTACTCCTACCATATAGTAAGGTATTTTTATAAACTCTACTTTACCTAAGTATGTAATGTTCTGCGTTAATTTTAATTTTTCAGTTAATCGTATTAATGTATCCATATACTCACCATCACCGATAATTAAAACATGATATTTATTTTTGTTAACTACTTCAAGTGCTTGAATTAAATAGTCCACGCCCTTACCTTCTACTAAACGTCCAACAAAAAGAAATAGTTTTTTGCCATTGTCTATACCAAACTCTTTTCTTAAATTTACTTCTGGATATTGTTTGTAGTCAAATAAACTTAAATTCACACGAGCAGGTATTACATCAATTTTATAAGGACTTACTCCATCATTTACAAGCTGTTCTTTAACTACATGAGACACAGACCTAACTTTTCCAGAAAATCTAATAGCCAGTAAAGTAATGTATTTCGTCAAAACTGACTTAATAAATTTAATATTTTTTCCTGAGATTCTTGTTAACTCTCCTTGAATCTGCAACACATATGGTTTTTTAATAAACATAATTAAACCACTACATATAATACCACCCGTAGTTGGTTCACTCGCATCAAATAGAGAAAAATTATATTTTCTATGATCTTTTAATATTATTCTAAATATTTTAAAAATAGAGAATAAATATCTAAAAAAATATAATTTAGGAACACTTACATAATGTATAAATATTTTTTCATTACAATGTTTTTTTGTAAAACTTTTATTGTCAAAAGTCCTACCATAAATATGAACTTCGTCAAAATATTCCAATAATTTAACATAAGTAAAATAATTTAGCTTGTCATTAGATACATTTTCTGCTAATAAATGATTTGACACACCACAATATATTTTGTTGCTCATAAAATATTTTCGTTTGTAATTGAATTGAATTTATCTACATACATATCTACTATTATTTCAGTTTTATATTGTTTAACTTTCTCATAAGAAAGGTCAGCGTATTTTTCCAATTGTTTCTTATTTAGTATAAGATCAATACTATTATAAATAAATTCTCTTTCTTCAGGTACTTGAACAACCGTATCATTTACAATATCTTCATGTATTATATTTCTAACTCCTCCTACATCAAAGGAAAAGGGGACACATCTACATGCCATTGATTCGAGCAGGACACGAGGAAACCCCTCTCCCCTCGAAGGCATAATAAACAGATCTGAGATTTGATAATATTGGACGATGTCTTTATTCGGAATTGTTCCTAGATTTACTAAAGTTTTTTCTAATTTATATGTTTTAATTTCAGTATCAAGTCTTGCAGAATAATCACCATGTCTTCCAATGGCTAGAACCAGTACATCTAAGTTTTCTTCTTTAATTCTCAATGCAATTTTATGAAGTAAGTCTGCTCCTCGTGAGTAGTTGAAAGTATGTACAAACAGCATTATTTTTTTATTAGTTCTTAACAATTCATCTTTCACATTATTTTTTTCAATTTCAGAGAGAGGAAAAAACCTCTCCAATGAGATATCATTATATAGCAATAAAATTTTTTCTCTTGGTATCTTTTCAGTGCTATTATAATAATCAGTCATTAATTCAGGACCTGTTGCTAAAAAAGTTATCTTATTAAAAATATATTTTCTCAAGACTCTTGTAAGAAGTCTTATATAATTTTTTCTTGTAGGCTTAAAAGACAAAGGGACAACATCTTGACCACAATTCCAGAATATGATACTCGCTTTATTATTATTTAAAACTTTATTTGCAATTATCAAAGGAAATACCCCGGTACTTGACGCTCTGGAGAAGAAAATTCTAATACCTTTTCTATACAGATTAAAATATATATTGATTATTTTTAGAAACCTAAACAAGTAATTCTTTTTTTTAGCCCCATTGATAATAAAAATTTCTTCTACATTATCAATTATTGGGTTGTCATCACTGTTTTCAATGATTACATATAATTGAACTTTTTTACCTAACTCGGATAAAAAATTTATAATATGGTAGAAATTTTCAGCACTCTCTTGTTTATATTGTGGTAATAAATAGCATATTTTAAGCACTTCTTTCCTTCTTATCTATTTTAAAAACTTTAGTCAAAATAAATGGTAAAAATAAAATAAACCAAAAAATAAACGAGCTTATATTATTGTGAAACATTGAAAAAGTAATTGAACCAAGAATCAGAGATATACTTAAGTAAAAATATTCTTTATCAAACAAAATAAGCTTCTTTAATTCAAAATAAATTTTGTAAAAATAAAACAAAATAAAACAAAAACCAATAAGCCCAAGTTCTGTGATAATTTTCAAGAAATCATTATGAGTCATCATTTCTTCATTATAGTCAATTTTATTATTTAACTCAGTTATATTCATGCTTCTTATTTCACTATCAAAATAATCAGCAAACTTTGTCCTAAATTGGCCATACCCAATTCCATTTACAATATTCTTCTCTACTATATTTAAACTTATTTTTGTGAGTCCAACCCTCACACCTCTATTATCTTGATTAATCAAAATTTTATCCATATATGAAAAAAAGACAATAATTACAATAGAAGATATCAATAATACATACTTGATTTGAAGTGTTTTCCGATATTGAAATACTCGTAACAAAAATAGAAAAACAACTGCCAGTTCAATTGCTCTTGATCCAGTCAAATATATAGCAACTAAAAATATTATAATCTTAAAGTATTTTAACTTTGTCTCTCTAAATAATACAATACTAAATCCAAATAAAAGAGATATTCCTAAATAATTTGGATTTGGGTAAAACAAGAATGCACGAGACATTTCACTTTTAAGTAATGTTTCAACTACTACGCAAATAGATAAGATTAAAGTAATATCTACAACCAATCTAAATAACTCTTCCAAATTATTTTTATTTTCCAATTTATAATAAATAAATAACATAATGATAAAAATAAATATAAAATTACGCATATAGTGAATATAATGAGGAAGAAAAATATCATTACCAATATAACTTACTACAATTGCAATAAAATAAAACATTGACAACATAAAAATAGGATTAGAAAGTATTTTAATTCCATTTTTATAAAAATCATATATGAAATTAATGACCAGTAAAACTCCTATTGTTCTGTGAATATATCGGTAAAGATCAAAGGATAATCCATAGCTCTCATAATTAGTTGCAAAAATAAAATATGATAAAAAGATTAATACTAGTAAAAAATTATTACTATGATATTTTATTCTAAAATACAGAAAGTAAGCCGTAAGTAATAAAGGTAAAAAACCAACAAATAATTCTAACATACTAATTCATCCTTTCATGAATAAACTCTAATATTCTTTTTGCTCTATTATCCCAAGTGAAGTTTTGTACATCTACATATGCTTGCTGTGCAAGTTTTGAGCAATCGTTATTGAGTACAAAGTTAATTTTCTCTGCCAAGTCTTCTGAATTACTGGGTTCACATAAAATAGAATTCTTTTCATTCGTCAATATTTCACAAATTGATGGCAAATTTGACGCAATAATTGGTCTTACTGATGACATATACTCAAACATCTTCATTGGAGACATAAAATAAGAATAATGTTTAGTATTGGGGAAAGGCATTAATAACGCTGCTGATGCAGATGTATACTTATAAAGTTCAGATACTGGTTGTCTATCAATAAATATGAGTCTATCGTGATCTATCCCATAATTCTTTGCAATTGAATAATAGGAACTAATATTTATAAGAGGACCTCCCACAAAAAGAACTTTGACTTTATCATCGATATATTGTAAACTTTTAATAATCTCGGGAATACCTTTCTCCTTTCCAAGAGTTTGAAAACGCCCTATATAAACTAAATATTTTGTTTTTTCGTCTAATGATAATAATTTCTTTGCTTTTATTTCAGTAGTTAACTTAAATGTTTTTAAATCAACACCATCGTGTTCAACCAAAATATTTTGGACTTTCTTCCCTTGATAAATATCTTTTAAATGTTTTGTAACAACAATCAAACCATTAACATTTTTCAGACTATCAACTAAGTTATTAGAAAACTTGTGTGCTTCATAATATATACTAAAATTAAATAAACCTATTTTTTTACAAAAGTTATATATTTTTAAAAAATACCAATCCCTTGTATAAATTACTATTTTTTGATTTTTGATTTTTAAAAGATTTATTATTACATTTATTGCAAATATTACTGATTTTGTATTAGCCCACAAAAACTCATTACAGTATTTTAATAACTTAGAATCAAATTGATAGAATTTTTTTATCAAAAAATTATTTTCAATATCATAAAATTTATAATAGTCTTTGATTTGTTCCAGCTCAGCCGTATTACGAGCTTTTGGTACCCACATTTCTACATCAGCTATTTTTTTAGCAAAACTAAAACACATTTGCATTGATTGGTATGCATTCGCTTTCTCAGATGGAATTCTGGTATTTGTTATATATATTAATTTATATTTATTCATTTATATTTTCATTATCTTAAATTCAATCTACTTAACAGAGGACTTTTTCGATTTTTTTGTGCTACAATCACTTGACTTTTAAACAAATACTTCTTAAATAAAGGAATTTTATTAAAAACTCCCTCAAGTTTTTCAATAAATTTATATTGGCGTTTTGGTAAATTGAAAAAATTACTTTTTACAATATCAAAGCCCAGTGAAACAAATATTTTTTTAATCTCTTTATGTGTAGGTTCTAACCAGTGGTTCGTTTGATTCATATCATCAAAGAAGTTTTCATCATATCTTTCTTCAAAAGTTTTCTTATTTTCAATATATGAAAAAAGATAATCTCCATTTGGGGATGTAAATATTAAAAAACCATTTTCAGTCAATAAATTCCCTAATAATCTCAAAGAGTAAATTTGGTTTTCAGCAACTAAGTGTTCATAGACTTCTGTGAAAATTATAATATCATATTTTTGTTCAGTATCTGTTATATCTAAAAAATATCCATAATCAAATTTAGCATTTTGGATATTCTCAGTATTTTTTTTGTTATTTGCACTTTCAATTTCATTTTTTCTTATATCTATTCCATCAAATTGAATCTTAGAATACTTTTTTGCCAAATTTATTGAGATTCCAGCATCATCACATCCTACTTCAAATACTTTGTTTATATTATTGTTTAATATAATTGTATCTGCTAATTCAATAGCTTTACTTCTCCATGGTGACATCTATCAATTCCTTTTTAATGTTTATTTTTTAAATAATCTCTAATTCTATTTTTATATTCTGTTGTATCGTAGGTGTAGACATTATGTGTCATTTTACGTAAATATGCATCAACATTTTGGATCGTTAACAAACCTTTATTTTCAGCAAAGTCATTTAACATCAGAGTATTAATATTGGGAGTATAATGTTCAAAATCTAAATAGTTATTTAGATTATCAAGAAATTGCCTATCCCCAAATGCAAAAAGTTTCATATTTTTGTATTTACTTCCTTCGTAAGCCATATATTTTACTATTTTTTTGTGAATATTAAAACTCTTACTATTTTTTTGTAACATAGTGTAAGTTTTTATTCTTGCATATGGTGGGAAAAAAAATATAAACTCCGTAGTTTGGTGTTTAGAAACGATTCCAAAAATATACTTATCAATATATTCTTTTGCTTTTAAGAACTCTTTTTCTATATCATGATTAATCTCTTCTTTTGGATCAATTTTTTTATATTTTTTATCAAGTTCCGAAATGATACTCATTTTACTTGCATCATTAAGCCATTTGCCAAACCCTCTATATTCTTCACCATATAGTTTCATGAAATTATTTGGTTGATCTAATGAATTCTCTTTTCCAATACATTTTTCAGACAATGACATACTTCCTAAACAAGACAAAAACTTGTCATTCCAATATACTTTCATATTATTAAATATGTTATTATCATACAAGTAACTAAATGTTGATACAGGATATTCTTTGTCCCCTGTACGTTGAGATAAGTAATATGAATCCAGAGAATATATTACTCTTTTAATCTTCTTCTTTTTTAATGCATAGTTTAAAATATAATTTCGTTCATAAAAATCAGCTCCAGACAATGACATATTTACAAAATTACCACCAAACTTTTGAGAAGCATCTAGTGAAGAAGAGTTTTGTAGCATACAGGTGCCTAGTAACATTGAGTCAAATTGATAATTGTTAATTATTCCAGAAGCTTGGAGTCTCATATTTTTATGTAACCTAAGTTTTTCAGATATCCATGATTTATGGTAAATTTGCAACGGGTCATAAACATAAATTGCAATTATTAAAAATATAGGTAACAATAATAACAATAAAAAGTAAAACTTTATCACTTCTTTATATTTCATAGTTACTCCTAAAAATTAAAATATATAAATTCGGTATATTTTTGTACTGACATAGCAGTAAGGGAAACAAAAAACAAAAATACAAAAAATACTACTTTAGACTTACTCATTTCATTCTCTTTTAAAAAAACATTTGGATACTTTATTATTTCAGCAGAATTTTTCAGAAAAATAATAACAAATCCCAGTATTATCCAGATTATTGTGGATTTCCCATCATCAAAATTTAATAAGTATCCATAGAATTTCACATCATAAGAAGCCAAAAATTGAAGTTTTTCAGATAAAAAACTTGGCAAAGCAATGACATTCATTCCTAGCATACTACTTAAAACTTTAATGGCATCATCCCATTCTTTTGCCCTAAAAAAAATCCAGGTTATATTTATAAAATTAAAAGTTATAAACCAAGCTAGTACTTTTGGTATTTTTAATCCCATAGTTTGCCAGAACTTATGTATAGTTAAAGCTAATCCATGTGTAAAGCCCCAAAAAATGAAAGTCCAGCCAGCCCCATGCCAAAGCCCTGATATTAAGGCTACACTAAAGACATTTATATAGGCTTTAGCATTTCCTTTTTTGTTTCCACCCAATGGAATATAAATATAGTCTCTCATAAAACGGCTTAATGTTATGTGCCATCTTCTCCAAAAATCTTGGATACTAAGAGCTTTATACGGTGAGTTAAAATTTATTGGTAGTTTAATATTAAATAATAATGCAACACCAATAGCCATGTCAGTGTAAGCCGAAAAATCAAAATATAGTTGAAAGGTATAAGATAGACTGGTAACCCAGCCTTCAATCAAGGTTAAACTTTCTGATTTATCAAATCCTATCGTTGCCCATACAGCAAAAGTATCCGCAATTATAACTTTTTTAAATAGCCCAATGGAAAAAATGAACATTCCCATTACAATATTTTTATATCTAATTACCAAATTCCATTTGGATAAAAATTGAGGTATCATTTCTTTATGATGCACTATTGGTCCAGCTATAAGTTGGGGAAAAAATGTGACAAACAATGCATAATTTATAAAATCATATTCTCTTGTTTCTTGCTTATAGCTATCAACTAAATATGCAATTTGCTGAAATGTAAAAAATGAAATAGCAAGAGGAAGCATCAAGTTTAAGGGAGTAAAGTAGTCAGTCTGAAAATAATTGATATTTGATATAAAGAAATCATAATATTTAAAATATGCTAATAATAAAAGGTTCCCCGTTATACCCACAATTAGTAGTGCCTTTTTATTTAAAACAATTTTTTTATTATCATTTAACGTATTCCCAATAATATAATTAAATAACATAGAACTCAATATAATTGGTAAATAAACTACATTCCAATAACTATAAAAAAATAAAGAAGCAAATACTAAAAATCCTTTTGCGGCAAGTGTTAATCTTTTATTTAATAAGTAATAATAAATGAAAAAAACCACTGGCAAAAATAAGACTATAAAAACATACGAATTAAAAAGCAATCAATCATCCTTCTTTTAAATATACAATTGCGACTAGTTTGGTATTTCAAGTTAATGATTCAAATACTTTTAAATATTTTTTGGAAACCTCAAACCATGAAGTTAAAACATTAATGTCAACTTTAGTCTTATTATCTAGTGAAAATACATCTAATATTATATTACTAAGTTCTTCTATATCTCCATAAGTAACTAGAAACCCGTTATTTTTTATCGCAGATTCATTACCACTATTTTTTGTACCTATTGTCAAAGTACCACATGCATTGGCTTCTAAATGAATTAATCCAAATCCTTCAAAATAGAAAGCACTACTCATTGATGGTAAAACATTTAATTTTGATTTTTGATAATACTCTACCAAGATAGAACTCTCAACTTTTCCTGAAAATTCTACATTCAAAGCATTATCTTTAATATATTTTAATACTTCAAAGTATTTTACACTCTGAAAGTCTATCTTTCCTATTATAACAACTTTAATATCAGGTTTTACCTTATTAACAGTAACCATGCTTTCAAGCAAAAAAGACAAACCCTTTCTAGCCTTAAGATTACCTACAAATGTTATAATGTTTTCTTTTTTAATTTCTATATTTGGTATAAATATATTTGTATCTACTCCATTATATATTATTTCATAGTTAGCATGTATTTTTTCTTCAATCATTCTCTTTTTAGTAAAGTCACTAACGGTTATTAATTTATTTGCATATTTATATGCCCATTTATAAATAGCATATTTTAAAGGTAGGATTACACCATAAGTGCCATGAGCAGTGACGGTATAGGGGATTCTATATATTTTAGATAAAATCATGGCTACAGGAGCATAATATTCCACATTACAATAAATAATGTTGGGCTTTTTTTTAGAACTTATTAATACATTTATAACATCATATATAATAACAAAAATATTAAATTTATTAAACATTTCTGATTTTAATTTATTATGTCCGAATCCTAATTTATTTTTTTTCTCACTACTAAAAATTTCAATTTCACATTCATTTAAATTTTTTAGAATATTATATCCAACAGAAGACCAACCATCAGTTGGTTCATTAGTAGAAGTCAATGCAAGAATTTTCATTTCATTAAACTTTCAATAAGTAAAAAATATTTATGGATACATTTTTCAATTGTAAATTGAGTTTCGAATGTATTTTTTGATTCAGTACTCATTTTTAAATATAACACGTCATCATAAAGTAATTTGTTAATTTTTTGATAAAAATTATCTATATCAAATGGATTAATAATATATCCATTAAATTCATTATTAACAACTTCTTTTGCTCCTCCAAAACATGTGGCAATAACAGGAGTTGAAGATCTCATGGATTCTAAGACTACGGTTGGAAACATATCATAACATATAGAGGGGACGAGAGTTATATTAGCAATTAAATATGCAATTTGCATGCCTTTTTCATCTAACCAGTTTGTGGATATTATATACTTGTCCAACTCGTTATTAACTACATATGTATTACCGACAATAAGAAGCTTCACGTTCTGATTTTCACTAATAAGTCTTCTCATTACTTTAACAATTTGCTGTCCACCTTTAGCATCAGACAAGCGACCCGCCCATAATAGGATTTTATCATTATCCTTTATATTGTATTTATCTTTAAATCTTTTTATCTCTTCACTAGTTGGTTTTTTTTCTAAAGGCATAATTCCATTATTTATTGTTATTGTATTATTAATACCATTTGCATTTAAAAGTTTTTCTTGTTCTTCTGATACGGTTACAACTTTATCTAATTTATTAAAAAAATATCGTATTAACATATTTCGAAAAGGATTATAGCTGCGTTTATAACTCATAAATGATTTAAATGGATTGATTGTTTTATTAACTTTTGGGTTTTTAGAAATGTCATTTGGATTTATTCCTTGAATAAACTTTCCATACTCGATGCTCATCGCATCATGTGCTGTTAAGATAGATTTTATTTCAAAAGATTTTAATAAAGAAATAACTCCATATGATATATGACTATGTAGATTATGAATATGAGAAAAATCAAAAATATTATCATTTAGTATACTTTTTATTGATTTTAACACCCAAGGATTATATAAACTCACATAAGCTATTAAGTATCTATTATATTTAGAACCAATTTGATATACTGTTAATCCTTCATAATAAATCTTTTCAATTTTTCCATTCTTAAGCTTGCTATTAATAGTTATAATACTAACTAAATGACCATATTTAAGGTATTCTTTAGCAATATTTAATGCAATATTTTCTGCACCTGCATTTGATACAGGAGGAAAAGTATCACTTAATACTAATATATTCAATTTTCATCCAGCAATATTTGATTTATAATCCATTTTGCTCCATCATTATTATTACCAAAGAAAGTGTTCTTGATTATATTTATTGAATTCAACTTGAACTCATTTTTAACTCTGTATTCAATATTTTCACAAATTTCACTGGGACTGTCAACTAATAAGTTTTCATTTTTAATAATTTTGTTCATATTATAAGTATCGCCCCATTTAACAGTTTTTAATAAAATAGAAATTTTATTTATTAAACTAGCCTCTATTACTGCAGTACTATATGTACCTAAAAAGATATCGATTTTTTTGCCTACTTCAAAAATATCACCCTCATAAAAATTCAACTTCTCTATCATAGGAGATAGATCTTTCAGTTCTTCATAAAATTTATCCTTAATCATAGGCCGAACTTTTATAGATAATTCATATCTGTTACATAACAAAATCTGCTCAATATATGGCCAGATTTCTTTAGCCGAAACTGCTTGTTCTGATAATAGCAAAATCCTAATCTTATTATTATCAATTGATTGAAATTTATTATTGTTTTTAAAAATATAGTTATCTATTGGTCTTAATAATCCACTACATACGATATTTTCCTTGGGTACGATTTTACAAAACTTATGAAAATAATGTACCCAATCTCGACTCCAAACCCCATAAATATCTGGGCCAATATACTTTTTTTCATTATAATTCTCCATAAACTCATGTGCCATATTTTCTTTCATTGACTGTCCATGCATTATTCCAATGATTTTTATATTTAGTGACTTTGCTGCAAAAGACAGACTTGCTGACCTTGAACCAAAACTTATAAGAACAAATTTATCTATATTACATAATCTGAAAATAAGTTTTATATATTTAATTGATTTAGATAATATTATATTTTCATTAGCATATTCAAATAAAATTGATTCCTGAAAATTTTTCGGCTTTTCTTTATAAAAAGTTTTTTTATTAAACAATTTAACAAAGTACGTAATAGAATCATAATATATTGAAAACCTTTTTCGTCTAAAAGTATTTTTCGCAAAATCTTTTAAACTTCTACTTCTGACAAATTCGATAAAGTCAATATTGTTGTTTTTTAACTCGTGATATAAATGACTCAATCTAAAATCACTTTGAGTTTTTTTATATATCATATCTTCTGTTCGAATAGCAACATATTTCTTCTTTTTGATTGAGAAATATATCAAGGAACTGAAAGTAAAAAAAAGCAGAATGCTATTAATAGAAAATATTTTTATGTTTTTTTTAAGGTTAATTTTCTTACTAGTTTTTATTTGTTTTTCAAAAAAATATAATCTAATAACTTTTTCATATAAGGGATGAATTCCTTCAATAGATATTAGATTATAGTTTTTATTTTCTAGCTCCCATATCAAGTCAACTATTTCTGAGTATTTTAAGCTTATCTGATAAATCTGATCATACCAAGACCAAGTAAGTTTATATCCTTCATAATCATATTTTTTTATAAATTCTTTATTTGAGAAAAAAATTTCATTAGTTAATGTTCGTCCTTCATTCACATTACCAAATCCAATGAAATCCTCGATATATAATATATCAAGGTTTTTCGACTTTTCATTTTTGTATCCTTTTGTCGTAATCAAACAATCTGTATTCAAAAAAATCCTTTATAAGCAGAATACATAATAAAAGGCAATATTATAATAATATGTAAGCTCAACATACTTATGATTTTTTCTCTTCTTACAAATAAATATGCAATTATGATTTCGAAATATCTTGACATTAACAATATTAATACTGCTGCAACTATACCGTAATCTATAAGTAGATAATAAATTAATATTATTTCTAAAGTAAATCTAATACTGCTAATGAAAAGTAATTTCTTAGTACTTTTATTGGTATTAAGTATTGTCCCAAATAAACTCATAATACCTGCCAACACAAACTCAAAACCTAGTACAGCGAAGGAAAATGTATAAAGACTTAATATTTCTATTTTATAAATTAAAAAGAAATAATCACTTACTAGCATTAAAGATAGATATATTACTATTCTAGCTATTAATGTGTAGTAATACAAATTGTTTAATGCATATTTATAATACAAGATATTATTATTTTTCATTTCTATAAATTTTGAAAGTAAAGGTTGTAAAAATGAACCTGATATAGTATGTAGTGTCTTAAAGAATTTTTTTATTATAGAAAATACAGCTAAGTCAGATAATTCGAATTCTTTACCTAGTATAATTATAGGTAAATGATTTTTTGTATATGATAATAATGAAATCGTCGTAAGAGGTGTAGCATATGAAAATAAATATTTTTTATAAATTGAAAGGTCTAATTTTGTTCGAAGCAAGATCACTAAAGAATACTCGGGAAATATTAGATTTAATTTAATTGCATAGTAAATAAATAATAAAAAATTTAATATCAAACTTACATATAAAAAAACTATATAATTATTTGTTATATAAATTAAACATATCACAAATATTAAATATATTAAATTTTTAATTATTAAGGAATTATTTACAATCTTATAGTTTTGTAAGGCAGTTAAAATTGCTACACTTACCCCCGATAAAATTGATACTATGCTACTTAGTAATATAACTACAATATATTTATCAACAACGGTTTCAATTAGACTATAATCATTTATTATATATTTTATAAGGCCAAACTGAATAATAGCTAAAACAATAAATGAAAATACTAGTAATATTCCATACTTATAATAAATTGAATACAATACTATATGTTGTTTATCAATAAGTGGAATTTTTTCTTTCAAATATCTAGTAATGGCTTGATTATAACCACCCATAAAAAGTTCTGTTATTGCAATAAAAGAAACCATTAATATATATAAACCATACTCATTTCTATCAATTTCTCTAAAGATTATTAGTGAAGAAAAAAACACTAAAGTGAAATTAAATAAATTTGAAGTAAGAAGATAAGAAATAGTTCTTTTCAATGAATAAAAATTTTCTTTTTCCACTTGCTCATTAATTTCCATTTAATTAAATTTATAATCTGCCATCTGAATAATTCAAAATAGACTTTATATCATAAACTAAAGTTTGATCTAAATTTGACAAATCATAAGTTTTAAATTTATCGTGAGCAACTGATAATACAATCGTAGTGTAATTTTTAAAATTATTTAAATCTATATTATTAAGTAATTTTATATCGTATGCTTTTTCTACTTCATCTTTATTTGCCCAATAATCATAAACATCAATATCACACCCAAATTCTTTTAGTTCATTAATAACATCTATCACTCTAGAATTTCTAATATCAGGGCAATTTTCCTTAAAGGTTATTCCTAGTACTAAAACTTTTGCACTTTTAATAGTGTAACCCCTTTTAATCATAAGTTTTACTATTTGATTCGCAACATATATACCCATGTTGTCATTTATTCTTCGTCCTGCAAGGATTATTTCAGGATGATAACCAAAACTTTGTGCCTTGTGAGTTAAATAATAAGGATCTACTCCAATACAATGTCCTCCTACTAATCCTGGTTTAAATTTCAAGAAATTCCATTTAGTTCCAGCAGCCTCCAATACAGCATTAGTATCAATATCCATTTTATTAAAGATCATTGATAATTCATTTACAAATGCTATATTTATGTCTCTTTGAGTATTTTCTATTACTTTTGCAGCTTCTGCTACTTTTATTGATGGAGCTAAATGTGTTCCTGCAGTTATAATACTTGAATATAATTGATCAACTTTTTTTGCAATACTAGGAGTACTTCCTGAAGTGACTTTTAATATTTGACAAACAGTATGTTCTTTGTCACCAGGATTAATTCTCTCAGGGGAATAACCACAATAAAAATCCTCATTAAATTTAAGTCCACTTACTTCTTCTAATACAGGAACACAATCTTCTTCTGTTGCACCTGGATATACTGTACTTTCATAGATAACTAAGTCATCCTTTTTTAACACTCTTCCAATAGTTTCGCTAGCCTTTAGTAAGGGAGTTAAATCTGGTTTTTTATTTTTATCAATTGGAGTAGGTACAGTGACAATATAGACATTGCATTCGCTAATATCACCTATAGCACAAGTAAATTTAATATTGCTATCTAAAGCCTTTTTTAATTGATTCGCATCTAATTCAAGTGTTCTATCATAAGCAGAATTTAATTCGTCAATTCTATTTTGATAAATATCAAGTCCCACTACATCATATTTTTTTGAGAATTCAACTGCCAAAGGTAAGCCTACATAGCCCAATCCGATTATACAAATTTTATAATTATCTTTCAGTCTTGTCTTGTTTTGTTCATGTATCATTTTTTACACCTATTTGGAAATATTTAAAATTAATTTTTTCTAATTTATTCTTATTGTATTGATTTCTTCCATCAAAAATTATATTATTATTTAGTCTTCTACTCATCTCTTCAAAGTCTGGACTTCTAAATTCTTTCCATTCTGTTAGTAAAATCATTGCCTCAGAATCATTTAATGTATCATATTTATTATCGATATATTCCACATTATTATTATTTTTCAAATAAATAGTTTTAGATTCATACATAGCTTGGGGGTCATATGCTTTAATTTTTGCACCTCTTGAAGTTAATTCACTAATTACTGTAATAGATGAAGCTTCTCTCATGTCACTTGTTTCAGGTTTAAAAGAAAGTCCCCAAATTGCAAAAGTAAAATTACTTAAATCTTCTCCAAATCTTTTAATAACTTTATTAGAAATTACTTTTTTTTGCTCAAGATTTACAGATTCAACTGCATTCAAAATCTTAGCTTCATAACCAAAATCTTTTGAAGTTTTTGACAAAGCTTGGATATCTTTAGGAAAGCAACTTCCACCATAGCCACAACCAGCATAGATAAAAGAGTATCCAATTCGAGAGTCGCTGCCGATGCCATTTCTCACCATATTAACATCAGCACCAACAATTTCGCAAATATTGGCAATTTCATTCATAAAAGATATTTTAGTAGCAAGCATAGCATTAGCAGCGTATTTTGTCATTTCAGCTGATTTAATATCCATAGTTATTAATCTATCATTATTTCTTGTAAAAGGTCCATACAATTCATGCATTACATCAAATGCTTGAGTAGTATCGGCACCAATAATAACTCGATCTGGCTTCATAAAATCATCTATTGCACTACCTTCTTTTAAGAACTCAGGATTTGAAATTAGATCAAAACTAAATTTATCAGACTGTAATTCACTATCTTCTATAAATCTATTATTCAATTCAGATTGTATGATTTTTTTAATTTCATCCAATGTCCCAATAGGGACTGTACTTTTATTAACTATAGTCATTTGATGATTCATGTTTTTACCAATATTTTTTGCAACATCAAAAACATACTGTAAGTTTACATCACCATTTTCAGCCATTGGCGTTCCAACTGCAATAAAACAAATATCAGAATTTTCAAGTGCATACTTAATGTCTGTCGTAAAATACAATGAACTGTTATTATAATTTTTACGTACTAAATATTCCAATCCAGGTTCATAAATACCAATATCACCCTGCTTTAAATTTTCAATTTTGAGGGAATTTACATCAACACATATTACGTTATTTCCCATATCAGAAAAACAAGCAGCAACAACTAAACCTACATAACCACTGCCGATCACTGCTATTTTCAATTTTTTACCTTATTAAAGATGTATCGTAGTTTTTATATAGAAATGCACTGAAAAATATAAAAAGCATGCCTGTATAATGACCAAGTAAATAACTATCACTTAACATAATTATAGAGAATAATATGGGTAAAGCAAATCCTAAATATTTCAACATAAAGTTTTCATTGTGATAAGTATTTTTAATTTGAAAATACAATATACTTAATAAACTAATTAGCCCAAGAAATCCCAGCTGCACTAGGATTAATGCATACATATTATGAGGATGACTTGGAACTACAATCATTGGTGTATTAATTTTATTGACGACAGCATAGCTACTTTTAAAGTCTCCTGTACCTACACCTATAAGTGGATTATCTTTTATTATTTCCCATGAATTAATTGCGTAATTTAATCTTATTCCTGCAGAAGAATCATAATATTTTTTATAATTAAGAGTTTGCTCAATTGCAAAATCGACTCTTACTTTAAATAATTTACTTGTATTGTAACTTATAAAAAATATAAGTGGCAAAATTACAATAGATAGTAATAATGCTTTAATTTTTTGTTTATGGAAATACTGAAATAGTAATATAACCAACATTGCAAAATACATAACTTGCCCAGCACGTCCACCTGTAATAAACATATTAATTGTCATACTTGCAATGAAAAAGACATATATAATTTTCTGTTTTTTTTCTAAATTAACATCAAATAACAAATTTATACTTAGTAAATATATAGCTATAGTTAAAAAGGGATTGTAGGAAATATGACTCATAAAAGGCGTTGGATTACCTATTGTTGCTCTTTTAAATTCTGGTATCACTTCAAACCAAACACCATATGACAGAAGTTCACTTAAAGTCATAGCTGCTAAAAAAGCATATATATAGTATCTAATATGATCACGTCTTACAAATAGCATAATGATAGGTAGTAATAAAAATTTAGTTTCTTTTTTTAGAATATGTAATCCCCACTGCATATCTTCAGTCCATAAAAGACCAACTATATGTAATAAGTAAAATCCAAGAACAGCTAAAACAACCTTATTCTTTTTTACTTCATTCCAGTCTTCTTTAAAAGTACCACGGGCTAGCCATAAAAGAACAATAACGGCATCAATAATATTTGCACCGGCAACGGTTAAAGGTAATGCAAATGCAAATGCAATTAATAAATAGGCATTTATATCATTTATTTTTTGTTTATTTTTTATTAACGTCAAACTACTACTTTCCTTTTCCAAAAAACTCTATATACCAATCCACAAATTGATCAATCCCATCTTGAATTGAAGTTTCAGGTTTATACTCTAAATTTTCAACCAGATCTGTAACATCTGCAAATGTTGCAGGTACATCACCTGGTTGTATTGGCATCATATTTTTATCAATTTTTTTACCCAGTTTATTTTCAATTGCTTCTATAAAATCCATTAGTTTTACTGGATTATTATTTCCAATATTATAGATTTTATATGGTGCACTTGAAGTCGATGGGTCTGGATTTTTTCCGTTCCAGTTTTTATTTGCATTTGATGGATTGTCTATTACTCTGATAACTCCCTCAACAATATCATCCACATAAGTAAAATCTCTTAACATTTCACCATTATTAAACACATCTATAGTTTTACCTTCTAACGCAGCTTTAACAAAAAGGAATAAAGCCATATCTGGTCTTCCCCATGGTCCATAGACTGTAAAAAATCGTAGACCAGTTGTTTGTATTCCAAACAGATGCGAATACGTATGTGCCATAAGTTCATTTGATTTTTTACTTGCTGCGTATAAAGAGATAGGATGATCAACATTGTGACTTGTACTAAAAGGTAATGCTTCATTTAGTCCATAAACTGAAGAGCTTGATGCATAAGATAAGTTTTTCACTTCATAATGTCGACAACACTCTAAGATGTTAACAAAGCCAACTATATTACTATCCACATAGGCTTGTGGATTTGTTAATGAGTACCGTACTCCTGCTTGAGCAGCAAGATTACATACAGCATCAAATTTTTCAGATTCAAAAAGTGTTTC
>MAAB01001385.1_pt1 | contig 25260 bp, 28 predicted proteins | sample 1115991 | NCBI WGS metagenome assembly MAAB01 (sample SAMN04961124, study PRJNA320927) | seawater metagenome | isolation source: sample BD02T18 sea water enriched with oil for 18 days | place: USA:Gulf of Mexico | collected 2013-07-27
ACATAGCTCAGTTGGTTAGAGCACATCACTCATAATGATGGGGTCCCTAGTTCGAATCTTGGTGTAGCCACCATATTTTAAGGCCTGCAGAGATGCAGGCCTTTTTGGTTTCTGGCGTTTGGTACACATTTGGTACACACTCGTTTTATCAATTCCCGCCCAACAATCAGCATTTGCTTTCTTCAAGCATGAAAAAGAGGGCTAAAAGCCCCCTATAAGTTATTCAAAAACTGCCGACTCAAAACCATCAACACTCAAACTAGCCCATTGTTGCCCCCTTATAGGTCCGAGAATCTATATAAGCCAGCAAATCCGAATATTTCCAGCCTGCTCGTCTTTCTGATATTTGTACCTTGGCCGGAAAGTCAGGGTCCGAATTAGATATTCGCCACAATGTTGTAAGCGATATACCCAGCATTAGCGCCACCTCCTTGGCTGGCAAAACTCTATCTAGAGGCTCACTCATCCTCAATCCCCCAGTGCTCTATACACTTAGGGCAGAGACAGCAGTCCCTGGCCAGCGCACTTAGCGCCTGCGTCCTCCTCAATGATCCTGCAATAGACCTGATAAGCCTCAATTTATCTGTAGGACTTGGTCTACCGTATTTCAACCACTTACTCACAATAAAATTCATGCTCTGACTTTCCTGTCTTTTTTAGTTTTAAAGCTTCATCGATCTTTCGACTTGAAATAATATAAACACACATATAATGTATCGCAACAACAAAAGACTACAAAAAACAAATTGACCGATTCTTACCATGAAGCGACACAAGGAAGAAAAATGGAAACAACACTGGATTATTTAAGAGAATACATAGAGCTGGGGTTTTCAATTGTTCCGATTAGGGCTAACACCAAGGAACCGCAAATCATCTGGAAGCCCTACCAAAAAATACGACCGACCTTTGAGCAATTACAAATCTGGCACAAGAAATTTCCCAATTGCAACTGGGCCATTATTACCGGAGAAATTTCTGGTGTAACCGTAGTAGACACAGATAGCCCCGCCGCACTGCAAGCCGCCGAAGCATTAGGCCTAACCAATGGTTGTTGCGTAAAAACAAATAACGGTCATCATTTTTATTTTAATTATGTAGACGATGGTAAAGAGCGTTTAACTAATTCAGGCGTGGGTTCAAAAGGCACCTACTGGCCACAAATTGAAGGCTTGGATTTACGCAACAATGGCGGCTATGCATTACTGCCACCAAGTAAGGGCTATGAATGGCAAATTGACGAAGCCGACATTATGGATGAAATGACACCTTATGAAGATTGGCCAGGTGCCACCTTTAAAGATGATCCCGTCCCACTTAATCCCCTGCCGCTTAATAGCAAATTTAAAAACATAGATCTGACCAACATCACTGCCGAAGGCGCGATTAAAACTAAAAACTCAACCCGTGAAAAGTTCAAGGAAATCGCCAAGCAATACCCAAGCGGAAAAATCCCTCGTGGTGGTTCAGGCATACACGATGCCACCTACAATTTTTTAGCGGAAGAAGTTTTGTTTGTGGGCATGGGGCCAGAGTTAGAAGCCGCAGGGCAAGAATTCATGGCGGATTATTTTGAAACGCCGTTAATAGATGGCCGTTTTGAAACCAGCTTGAATACCATTAAAGAAAAAGAACGCACCAACCACCCAGAACGTTTCAATGAAAACGGTGTGTACCAACACCACCTAAATAAAAAAGGTGCACCGAAATTAAACACCATTAAAGTGCCACCCATTATTTCCGGACAAGAAACGAAATTCATGACAGCTAGAAATACAGTGCAGTACGCAGGCAATAAACCCGAATTCTGGCAATCCCCCTGGCTACCTAAAAACGCTATCATACAAGTGTATGGCTACAGTGGTCACGGTAAATCCCTGTTTTTACAACACGCTTTGCACCACCTTGCTACTGGCTTACATTTTGGCCCATTTGATCACTGCGGAAAAAAACCCAAGATACTTTACCTTGATTTTGAAAACGGAAAGGCCACACTGGGAAGGCGAAATGAGGCCATGCTAAATTCTTTTGGTGATACCAAGGACAACTTACTGTATTGGACACCATGGAAAAATAACGAACAAGTGAACCTGCGCGACAATGAAGGCATCATCACACTGCTTAAATTTCTTAACCAAGTTCAACCGGACATAGTAGTGATTGACACCTTGCGTTCTGCTTACCCTGGCTTAAAAGAAAACAGCGCAGAAGATTGGTCGGGCATAAACCAACTGGCCATTAAAATTCGTAACGCAGGTTGTTCGGTGATACTGGTTCACCACTCCAACAAACCCGACAAAGAAGGTTTAGGCCGTGAAGCTGGATCGTCCAACCAATTGACGGTACTGGAAACACAGGTGCGCGTGACGCAGGTTTATAACGATGCTGACATGGCAAAAAATCGTGGGGGAATTTACGCAGGGGATTTGCCCAGCAATCCGTTTATTTATATGCAAAAACAAACACGGGGCGCGACACTGGATATGGTGATGGAAGTTTCTTATGGCAAGGTGCGAGAATGGACTGACCTACACGACCCCAAACAATACATAGGAATCGCTCGACGACAGGATGGCCGCAGTCATATTTGTTACAGTGACTCACCCAAACAACGCTTAAAATATTTAATTAGAAAGGCAAATCAAACTCGTGATCTTATCGTGGGCAAGATGCAAAGACCTGTGCCTGTACTGGAAGAATGGTGCGAGGAAATGGGGCTTAAATTACCTAAATAAAACTGAATGCGACGAATTAAACCATGCAGAGATGCATGGTTTTTTTTGCTTTAAAGAAAGGTGATAACTACGGACACAAGAAGGGGCGTTTTACTTCGAACTCAAGTGAGTCGCGAAGCCGGAGGCGAGAGCGACGCTACCTTACGATGAAGGGTCTTAGCTTAACTCTGCAATTCCAGTGAACGTAAAAACTTTCTTTAGGGTAGCTGTTTTTTTTGCATCTGTATATAGATGAATCCAATTATATATCGATACAATAAAATATAGTATGATTTAAACCTGGCTCATATCTATACAATCAATTGCTGGGGTTATTCATGCCTGCTATACGAACGCCAACATCCGAAGAAGAAAACTGGATTCGCGATCTGTATCCAGCGATTACCCCTAAAGACGTTTCAGTTCGACTTGAATGTCACGTTCATACCGCCATTAGAATTCTGGTTAGATTAGGGTTAATGAACCCACCAGCGGATAAATACCAACCTGGCTCAGGTGCGATGCGCAAAACCACCGAACGCGATTGTCTGGTCTGCCACAAACACAAACGATTAGATAAAAACCAATTCATCTGCAATAGCTGCCGATCCCGTCAGCGTGATCAAGGGATGCTGTAATCATTCCTCAGCTGGTACATCTTGAAATCTGTATTTATAAACCTATCGTTAAATTGAACTTAGAGAGGTAATACCATGAAGATAACTCTAGTTGCAGTACTCGTAATGTTCGCTCAAGTTAGTTTGGCCAGTGATTTTTGTGATGGGTTTAAGGAAGGTTATCGGTTGATTAAGGGGAATAATTTTACCGTGCCTGTTTGTCCTGTAGAGCCAGCAAGAGTTACTAACGCTACTATGCGCCAGCAAGGCATGAAAGCCGGAATGCGCGCAGCTAAACGATATAAACTCTCCCTTTGTCCCTTTACGACTAGACAACTTTATTTTGTAGAATGAAAACCTGGCTGGGGTTAAATCAACTTTGAAATAACCTCTTTCAAGTCTCTGTTTACTGAATACTTATATACATTACGAACAGAACTTTGGCCCAATGCCTGCGCAACCTCTCTATCAGTTGCCCCTACCTGATGGGATAAATTGGTTGCAAAGGTTTTACGATTATCGTGAACTCGATAATTAATTACCCCCGTCACCTTACAGGCCGATTTAAATGCCAGCCGATAACTCTGGTACTTAATTTCAGGGAACAGCTTTTCATCCTGGCCAAAAGTCAAAACACGCTGCTCAAGTATCTGTTCCACCTGTGGATGCAATCCCAGCATTTTCCTTACTGGCTTCAATTCAGAACGTGAACCGTTACGATTCCGCCTTTTCTGGCCCTTCTTCGTCCACGTTTCAAGGTACAGCCCTTTAATATCCTGGCCCGTTATCCGCTGGGCCTGACTAAACCGTAACCCTTGGAAATTCAGTACGGTGTAGAAGTCCCGATACTCTTCTGGCAAGGCTGCACAAATTTTGTCCCGTACCTCGGCATCGGCATACACGTTTCGGGTATCGTCCTCACAGGCGAAGTAGAACAAGAAGTCCCCACACAGCCCCATACTTTTACCATAGCTGATAATCGCCTTAATGCGTCTAACGTCACGGTCTATGGAATTGTCTTTGGATTTGGTGTGTCGAGCCTTTATATACTGGCTCAGGTCGGTGCGAACTTGGTGTATTTTAATCTGGCCCAAGTACCGCTCACAGATGGATAAAGCATTGAGTTCTTTATGGGATATGTCTGTGGTGTTGTCGCGGTACAGGTTCAGCAGGACGCTGAAGGGTTTGTTTTCTAAACTCTGGCTAGCACTTGGATTCTTACGTAATTCAATCTCATAGTGAAGAATCCATTCTTCTGCTTTTTCACGATCCTCTGTTCTAAATCCGGTGCTTTTCTTGATAGGTTTACCGCGTATGGTGCCAACGGCATACCAAGTGTTAGTTCTCAGGTTTAATTTTAACTGCTTCATATGTATTACCCTCTGACATTTTGGTTTTGCGATAGCGCATAACACAAATTGCATTAAAGTAAGGATCATCGGTTTTGGCTTGCTCGTATGACAAAACCCAGTACTTCTCGGCCCAGCTCTTAATGATGGTGGTACGTTCCTTATACTCTGTGCTCGTGACTTCATCCAAAATCGGTTTATAGGTATCCCGTAAGTGGTCACGGCTCATGACGTTAAGGCTGTCACAGATATGGCGCACATAGGATTTCACCGCCCCTTCCGTCACATCAAGGCGCTTGGCAATTTTTACATTGGTCAGACCCATAATCACCAGTTGCATGATGCCATGCTGCTTAGGAGTGATACTCCAAAAAGCACGTTTGGCTAGGATAGGGTCAAGTGGTTCAGGTTCAGGTTTAAGTCCACGTATAAACGGTGAGTTTTTAATCACCTCTTCCAGTGCATTAACTTGTTTAGTTATCAGATGCATACTTGGTGCGATTACCTCTCGGTTTTTCAGTTCCTCAACCTCCGCTCTCAATTGCTCAAGTTCAAACTTTAGCTCGCTCACCATTAAGCCAAGCCCAGCTATTTGTTTTTCAGTAGAAGCCATCTAATGTACCCATTCTTTTTTAGACACAATAACAAAGTTAGGTCCTATTTACACATATCAAAAAGCAATACTATACGAGGGCAATTTACCGATAATAAGCCTGCCCTATAATTCACGGTCAAAACCCTTCCAATGTGGCTAAAGCCCTCTGTAGAGGCAGCTATATCTTTATCCTGGCCAACCCTCAAACCAACAGTTCACACCAACCCTACGCTTACTTTAACCTACATAGTCATACTCTTAATGGTAAGACGAGTAAGAACTAGACTTATAAATCCTGGCTCCCATCACAATCTTAGGAATCATCTTGCGCGCCCTCACACAATCGTTAATCTTGACGCAATCACCATCTGCTTTGCGCAGCATGGATTCACCCTTCAGTGTCTCGGGGTCAGGAATGCAGTTCCCTTGCATATCGCCTGTTTGGATAATGTCACTGCCAATCTCGGTGACAATCACCTGCGTCTTGCCCTTGAGCGCCTGCACAAGGAAGTAATCAATATTGGTTTGCTCATAACCCCATGAAGCACGTAACACGTCCCCTACTTCCAATGCGCGAGGCTTGGCTCCATTGTTGGCGGCACGAACCATGTGTTCCTTCATGAATTCAATGGCGGTCGAGATACGCTGCTCATTGGTTTTGAATTTACGGTAATATTGTGGATGGGTTTTACGACCAAGAAATGCAGTGTAGTAATACTCGTCGTTGAGCATGTACAGATACAACACACTGGACAAGTCCGGTGCATCGACACGAATTTCACCAACGTGTAATGCATCGCGCTGCGCTTCCAGTTTTAGATATGCTTGGGATTTAGTTTTCATTTTTCACCTCACGTAATGTTTTTGGAGTCCAATAAAAATCCATTTCAACGGTGGGTATAGCTGACAGTTCTGCGATTGAGATATAACCCAACGAAGGATGACCACCATTCAATCTGGCTAAGCCAAATGCCTCCTGAATACCGCCATCCACATCCTTTTCGGTGATCCACCAGTCACACCCACTTGAAAAATAATGTAAGTAAGCAATGGCATCGTCGCCTTTACCGTCTTGCTCATAGGTTGCTGGCATATCATGTATGCGCTGCCCTAACTTAAAAATAAGCGCGGTGAAGTGATCTTGCTCTTCACCATCAAGCGCCTCCTTAACTGATAAAATTTGTCCTTTAGGTAAAAATTGAACGCACAGTGCTGCTGGGGAATAAGTTTCCATAGTGTTACCTCGTTAATGATTAGTTGCTTGCGTTGGTGCCTGACAGCTAGCGTCCTTATTCGTCCTCGCATCCTGCTTGCAAGCGGTGGGTAGTGCCTCAAATCAGCTTCCAATTCACTGGTAGGCCGTCCCTAGCTGCCCAATTTTAAAACACCATTCTTAAACACGGGGGTGAAGCATAAATTTAATGGCCTTCACGCCAATCAAATACTTGGCCTGTTCCAACGATGGTCATAAAATTACCGTCTACCGTAACCTCCTCAATGTCCCATTCGTCAGCGTCACCACCCTCGCCAAATATATCTTTGATGTCCTGCTTCGCTTTATATTTACTGGGGAATAAATCGGGTTCCATATCATCAGGGTAATTATCGCCGTGCGTCACTCCGCAAATAGGCCCACCACATAATGTTTGGCATATTCCTGTGTAATGTTTCATGATTAATCCCCTGCCTCGTTAGGTTGGATAACTTCATCTGCTTTCCATTGCATTGGCTGGGGACATTCACAAGCAAAGGTAATGTATACACAGCATTCATTATCTGGCTCATTACTCATTAGGTCTTTTGCAACCTGTTTGACCGCAGCGTCTAGTGTTTCAGCCTCCATAAAAAAATGCTCAACTTCACAACCTTCAATAGCGGCAATTACTATATGGTTTTTCATAACACCACCCCCTGCAAAAGCTCCTTGAACGGATTAGCGGTTTTGTCTGCGCCCATGTAGCGATTCATTTCACGACCGATCCACTCGGCCACTGGCACACTGACACCGTTGCCAATTTGTTCTAATGCCTGACGCTCGGTCACAGGAAATTCAAACGAGTCGGGTAGACCTTGCAGCCTTGCCATCTCCCTTGCTGTGTAGGAACGCACGCCAATGTCTGAGTTTTTATCTACCACTAAACGAGTGCTGCGATCCTTCTTGTAGTGAGCTAACACACAAGGTGCAATATCACCTCTGGCTGGGTCGGAAATAATGGGCGCATCACGGTAGCCTTTGGCACCTGCTAAGCGTTTGTGTACAGCTTCATCGTGATTAATTTCAACATCGCGCTCTAAACATTCTGCGAGGGTGATGGGCTTGTGGTTTTTAGGCGGTCGAACCGTGAAGGGATTTAACGTACCGACAATGATTAAACGACTGCGCTTCTGTGGTAGCCATAACGAGGACTCGATGGGGCAAAAAACTTGCACATAATAATCTGGCAACTTCGTCATGGCTTCCATAGTGACAGCGAAGCGCTTCATGCCAGGGACGTTTTCAATGGCGTAGAAGTTTGGAACGTTTAACGCTACGTGCCTTAACGCATGAAGAAATAATTCATCACCAGTGCGTTGATTGTGAATTGAAGCGCTATTGGAATATTTATTACACGGATAAGTAAACACCATGCCATCACACTCTGGCTCGTCTAAGGCTAACTTGTCGCCTATGTCGCATTGACTGATCTTGTCACCAAAGTTGTGACGGTAAGTCCGACATGCTTTTTCGTCGATCTCATAAGCACGATTGATTTCAATACCGGCTTTCATCAAGCCATAGTCCATAAGACCAGCGCCGGAGAAATACGAGTTAACGGATACGTTCATTTCATTGCTCCAATTGCATTGATGATTTGTGTTGCGGTTAGGGATAGTTCCAAGGGTTTTGGTTTAGGAACGACCACTGCCACCACTGGCGCGACCGCTTCACTGGGTTGGGGGTTTACCAATGCGATTGCTTTGGCGAGTTCGGGGATGTGGTGTGGCGTGGTTTTTTCACTGTATGAAGATTTAATCGAAGCGTTAAGCCTATCAAGCCCGACAGAGTTAATGGCAGCATTAGCTGATTCGATAGCGCACTGCTTGTTTCGGTCGCCATGAGAAATAGTGATACACATAACCTTGTGCATCACGCACCAAGATTTTGCTTCCAGCCCCTTACACACAATAAAATCATCATGGTCGGGGAACTGACTCACTGAGTTGGCGAGGACGTATATTTTGCCTTTGTTGTAGACAGGCACAGTCCACATGTAAATCGTTTCACCCATGGCTTGGGCAAGTGGTATCGCGTTAGCAATGTCATTGTCTTTAAGCAACGCCTCAAGACCACTGCGACCACTGCGGGGGACTGTGGGGACTGTGTATTGTGCAGCCCTGTACTCTCGTGTATGAAGTTCACGACCAGCACCCTTGCGGATACGTGCGACCATTTCCATTGCCTTATCGTAGGACGCGGGACAAGTCACAATGTAGTTGGAATTTTCCATGTGAAAGTGCAACTCATCATTGTAAGCGTGCTTCCAAATATCATTGCTGACCTCATGCTCAATATAATCAGCAAAGGCGAGTAGTTCGGTTTTCATGACGTTCTCCTATGTGTGGCTAGACCATGACCATGCAAAACCATCATCACTACGCCTAACTAAACCACCGACTAAGGTACGCAGGCCGTACTTGAATATGGTTTCTTTGCTTGGTGGGTATATGTGACGTAACTCTTTTGGTAAATCTGTATCGCTGATCATGTATTTACCCCAGTCAAAATACTCTGGGTTTTCAGGGTCTTTGTTGTCGCGTTCGTTAGCGTAAAGAATTACATACACCTCAATGCCCTCTTGTGATGATGACGTATGTGTAACTGCCCAGTTATTCAACTGTGGAGGGGAAGTTACTTCTCGTTTATCAAAGCGTTTATAGTGCGCAAGATTGTCTAACTCGTTTGCCTTGAGCCAAAGCTTGTTAGTGTATTTGTCTGCGGGAATTAACATTGTGTCCACCTCATTTATTGAAGACGAAAAAAAACCAGCAGAAGCTGGCTTAGGGATTTGCAATAAAACACCAATATTAAACACGCCCACGTTAGTGAGTGATTTGTTTATTGGCGCTGAGAAAACGCAGGATGTATCGCCAGTATTTCTTATTCTGGCTAGGTTGATCCTGTACGTAGTGGATGGAGATTTCGCACGACCATCCCTTCTCGATTGATTCGCGTGTCCCTTCGCCTACTGAGTAATCGGTGACGTGGATGTTCGTCACGTCTTGGCCTTGTGACAAGTCCACTGGGTGTGCTGAGAGTGTTGCGAGGAAGTTTGTTTTGCGAAGGTGTTCAATTATTTCGCGAGGAGTGAACGAATCATTTACTGGCTCAGCGCTGACAAGTTCGCCCTCTTGATCGCGCCACGTTTTGCATAGGATAAGTTTTAGCATGACTCATTTCCCTCCCACCATGCGTATGAGTTTAACGCCAGCGTTGTACAGCTCGTCGTCTTTGAGTTGTGAATCACGCAAGAGTGTCACGATGGGAACAGTGACGCGTTCCATGCCTCGCGAGATGCCATTGATTTCAATGACGGTGGCGAACTGGTCTAGCGTCATTGTCTTGCCATTGCTTTGCAGTAAGTGGCCCATGGTGGACACAGCAAAGTTTACGATTGCGCCCATGGTTGGATATTCTTGGTGCAGGTGAACTTCAAACGTGCCGTCAGTTTGTCGGGTGATAGTTACGCTCATTTTCTTGCCCTCACAGTTGAATTAATGCGTCTTCAAAACCCATGACGGAATTTTCGCCACAAGTTTCACAGGTGTAACCTTCAGCATCCGGTTCAACGCCACTTTGTGTGTCGCCACACTTGCAGCAAATGCCTTGGCAATACATTTCCTCGTTGAGAGCGAACAGATCGCCCTCGTGTTCGTTGATGAGTAGGGTGATGGCTGCTTGCGCTTCAGGTGATAACTTCATATCTGGCTCCCAGTACATGCTGTCCAATAGTAATCGTTGCCCACGTTGAATTGTGTGCCAACCCCGTTCTCCCATAGCTCGCCAAACGTATCGCTCTTCGTCCAGTCGCCAACGTGTAATGTGCAAGCGCTTGAGTTAGTCCAGTGTGCTATTGCCATGAGCACGAGAATGATTAGGAAATATTTCATGGTGTTGCTCCGAACGTGCGGGAATGTTGAGTGACCCGAAGGCCACTCAGTGTGAGTTACTGTGCAGACACGTTAGCGATCAGCGCTGCCAAGATTGCGTCCTTCGCGGCCACATCGTCCGAGTCCAACGCGGTCTGGATTTTCTCAAGCGTGGTTGGCTCCGCAGGTGCTTGTGCCTGCACTTGCGCTGGTGCTTCCTTGCTGGCGATGACCTGTTCCAAAATCACGCGCTTGTGATCCATGTGAACTTTGTTCAAACGCGCCTTGAGTTGCTTCAGGGTGCTTGCTTCGCAAGAGGCACGATACGCATCCACGTCGAACTCAGTTGGCGCAGCAACCACTGGCGCTTGAGCCTTCGGCTTCGCAGGTGCAGGTGTGGTTGGAACCACGGTGAGCTTAGGCGCAGTCTTCGACTTGGACTCGGTTGAGCCCATGATGTGTGTGCCCGTTAGTTCTTCGTACAGGTGACGTGTTGGATACGAGGCGAACTTGCCCTTCGCAGTCTTCGCGTCGATACGCGCCTTCAGGAACTCAATCGCTTCTTGCTTGCTGGCTTCGCCAGATTCAAGTGCGTCTTCAACGTCGTGTGCAGTGGCTTGTGCGTTTAGCATGGGATGTACTCCGATTTGAGGTTTGGCAAAATTGCCGAGGATAAAACACCAAGTTTTAAACACACACGGGAAAGTAAATTCCCATTTGCGTGATAGAAACCAATTAGGTTCCGCCCATTTTCGGGCATGGAAATCACGGCGTTCATCTGAACTTGGCATGGATAAAACACCAATTTCATTCACGCAAAGTGTTATATCTCCTAGTTCTAGGAGATTTAAACCCAGTGTTCATGGGACTTCCGAACTACTTGGCCGGAAATCTGTCCCTAAAACACCAATATTCATCCACACGTAATACATTGCGAGCACGTGCTTAACATGTACGTACAAGGAAGGGGGGGGGCTAGGGGGTATCCCAGCGATGGCTTTCAGAAATTGCGATTCCCAGCCACTTTAATACTTTTAAAAATATGAAAATCATGTCGCACATTTTTGCGAACCATAGGAAAAATTTGAATCTCAGGAGAAAAAATAATGGCGATTGAGAAATCAAAAAAAGAAATGAACGAACGTGAGAAGAACGGTAATTACGATCACATGTCGCCCAAGCAGAAGAAGGACGCGTTAGCGCGCTCGCAAAAATTCCAACAAGAACAAGTTGACGCCATGAACAAGATCATCAGCCCGTGTAAACGGTACTAAATTGAACGGGGAATGGGGCTCTTAACAAATTCAGAGGTGGCCACATGCCTTGTGCATGTCAGATTAATTATTATCACTTATAGACGGAATACACTTGTCGCTATCCCAGGCAGGTCACTACAGAGCATGAAGCTACAATCTCAGCACAGGTTTCAGTTTTTAAGCATGCTCTTCTCACCATGTAAAAAATACCCCTACCTATTTTATACCTGGCTCGTTCACACCCAGCACGCATATTGTTTTAGAGTTCCGTGTAACACCTACAACACTTCCAGACTTCACATCGTGAATCCTGCCATACAGGTCACGTTTCAGCCTAGACCTTACCACCTGATTTTTAATTGCACTTGGATTCACAAAGCCATAAAAACCATCGATGGAGCATAATTTTCTGAATTCAATGTCTAATTTTCCGTCAATGAAACTTTGGTACCTGGCTTCAGACATCCAGCGAACAACCTCCAAAATCTCGTCATAAGCCCTTTCTAACATATGAATACTCGTTTTGAGCCCATATATTGGTTGACTGTAATCAAGCTCCCCATTGGCGGCAGGCTTGTAAAACTTCCAGATGGGTTCGTGATGAGACATTCGATTGCGCAACTCTTTGATTCGCTTGAGAGCAGCCTCAATTCTGGCCCGCTTAGGGGCATTAGGTGTATTAGAAAAGGCCACCTTTAATAAATTTGGCCATAATAAACGCTTATTCGTTACATCTTCATATTCCTCACCTAATACTGCCACCCAATAACCGAAAGTCAGCCGACTGATTACATCATCATGTAATAAAGGAATACGCCCTTCTCTCATTAGGGCTCGGCTTATACCCAGTACCGATTGTTCTGCAAAGCTCTGCTTCCTTCTGGTACCGTCAGGCTTTAGCCACTTTTTACGCTTTTCGGCACTCATTTTCTTTATTTTACGGTCCTGAATCGCTGTTGCTATATGCTCAAACCACCAATCATCACCTACGTAGATCCCTCCCTGGTGGGACTTTACAGCCTCATTGAGAGCATTTCTAAGGGTAACTTCCAATGCCTGCATAGCTGGCCCCCTGTGTCAGGATAGTTGGCACCACACAGGGCTTTATTCCAATAATAGGCACGCAGGATCTGGTCTTCATCCTTTAGTTTTAATATGGTTTTATAGCTATTTAACCTGGCCTCTGAGATATAATGTTTCATGTTTTCCTTATCCTGGTTAGCAAGTGCCACCAAGGTTGACATTTAAAGATCGGGTGCCATAATTCAGCGCATATACACGTTATGCGTTCCCTCCCAGGTTGCTGGTGAAAAACATGACGTAATTGTTCTGCAAAAGCCACCTTAGGGTGGTTTTTGTCGTTTTAGGGCTTAATAATCACTTTTGCCATCTCACTTCCTGCAAGCAAACCCACTTGAAGGAAGATTATAAGCACAGAAAACCCCACTGCCGCTAACGCAGAGCCCGCTAAAAAGTTGCACAACTGTAGTTTAGGCACCCCTATTGTGAGCCAAACGAGCCGCACGATCGTCATGCCAGCAAACATGAGTAACACTAGAATTAACAAACCAATAGCACCAGCATAAAGCCAGCCCCACCCTTGAGGGTCAACACCCGCAATAACGTAAATAGCGGCCGTAAAGCAAAAAGAAATTCCACCTGCTGAGCCAATAAACTCCATAACGTTAGGGTAATTAAACCCAGTTGGCTCTTTGGGCAGTCTCATAAAGCGTTCTAGGTTCGTATTAAATTCAGATTCAGGCCGCACCGCTTTTATTGTAAAAGGCACAAATGTCGATAGTGTAAAAATGATCAGGATCGTGTTCCATGCATAATTACCTGGACTGGAATTCCCCATTAAAATCAAGGCAATAACAGCCATAGCCAATGACCAAAAGGTATAACTAAGCTGGGCCACAAACAATCTTAGCTCAGAGTTTTCAATTTTCAGCATATGCAAAATTCCACAATTATTTATCTATTCCCTTAAAGACATTTTCAATCAAGCTAGTATCCTAGCTCTTATTTATTTTGTCATTGTGTCGTGATTTGAAAAATATTTTTATAAAAAGCAGGTGCATGCTTACCAGCGTGTTGATTATGGCGTCGCTTCTTTTATTAGTCTTGTAAAAGACTTACTTGAAGGCAGCATTCATTAAAATTTATCACTTCAAACTAAGCCTCAAAGCAACTTCATCCAACACGGGCACTAGACTGCCCAGCAACAGCTTCAACCCTAACTTACCGTCATTCTTGAGATCCGCCAGCACGTAGGTATTAATTTCGTCTTTTTTAAAATCTTTGGGGTAATTCAGGGTAGTTTTAATGCCAGACCCAGCCTGTAACTCGATATCCCATTCAGCGGCAGTGGCATCGGTACTGCCATTGGTCACCTTAAATCCAAAACGCTTGATGACTATTTTAGGGTAAGCCAATTTTTCTGAGGCAAGGAGTACTGAATAGCCATGCTGTTCAAGCTGGAGTGAAATTTGCTTTTTTATCTGGCTTTGAATATCTGCTTGCTCTTGCTCAATGGCTTTTCGAATATTCTTAGCAATACCTTCATCTATGGCCGCCCCTAATGCAATGCCCATTGGGCCCATTGTACTCATTAACGCAATGCCTGCTCCGGCACCCTTACCTTGAAATTGAATTTTCTTAGGCTCACTAAACGTTAATGTAACTGGCTTGGATTTAATTGAAGGGGATAGACTGCAAGCAGTAAGCTGCATAAAAATTAAAGCAATAACGACGCGAAACATAATTTTTCCAAGTACCCAGTAAAATGGAAATTATGCCACACACCTAAAACAGAGTAAGCTGCTTCAATTGAAATTGAAGACTAATTCGTTAAAGTATTAATGAAACATTCGCCTGCTTGTGGCCAGCCCAGAAGGCCGTTCATATTTCAGCTGCTCACATATCATTCGTATACTGTGTTCACTGCCCACAAATGAACTAAAACAATCTTCAAACTTACAGGCCATGTACAACCAACGACCTTCATCAATATTTAAGCGTTTTAAAATGTTTTGTGCGCTAGCACTTATATGCCCGCGTTTATCTTCCCTTAATACTCGTCCAGAGGCATCTAGCAACTCTAAATAGTCACCCAAGCGCATCTGAATACCTTCTGGCTGGCTTTTCCGAGGGTGACCCGCAAACGGATACAAGTTTTTTTCTTGCTGTGAAATTCGATTAGGCTGTTTACTTAGCTGGGCTTTTTCGCAACGCTTTTTAATAGAAGTATGGGCCGATTTTTCTGGAGTCTTTGCCATTTTGGCTCTGACTGGATTTAAATCTACGTATGCCATACAAGCCAATAGCGCCGCCTCATCTAACAAGGCTTGAGATTTAAAGCGCCCTTCCCAAAACCGCCCCGTACAGCCATCTTCGCTGTTGGCCGCACGAGCAATCTCTTCATTAAGCACCCGCATGAACCAGCTAATGTCTTGTAAACGTGAACGCCATCTATCAATCACTGGCTGAAACGCCCACATTTCTGCTTCGGATAACGTGCCATCTTTTAAATACTGCTGCGACATCACTGTGCCGTTAAACAATCTATGCCAGCGCTCTACCACCTCAAAGTCTGACCAACGCTTTGCACGTGCAGTATTGATATGCAAAACCGCATGGTAGTGATTACTCATAATCGCGTAAGCGGCCACATCAATGGCAAATATTTTGGGTAATTCCAGTAGACGTGCCTCTAGCCATGCTCGTCGATATTCATAGCTTTTACCCGTTTGTAAATCTTCACCGCATAAAAAAGCCCTACGAACACAGCGCGCGACGCAGTGATAGTAGGGCGTACTTTCTACAGCGATCAAAGACTTTCTTGGTTTTGGCATGACGTCACCGAGTTAAACTAAAGAACTTAATTTAACTCTAGACGATCATTTTTATAGCGCCACTAAGGTGGGTGTCTTATTAGTTATTAGTTAATTCAGTTAAACTAAAGAACTTAATTTAACTCTAGACGATCATTTTTATAGCGCCACTAAGGTGGGTGTCTTATTAGTTTTTTTATTTATAGCGCCACTAAGGTGGGTGTCTTATTAGTTTTTTTATTAGTTTTTCTACCGAGCTAAACTAAAGAACTTAGTTCAACTCTAGACGATCATTTTCATAACACCACAAAGTGGGTGTCTTATTAGTTTATTCTAGTCCAGCAAAAAGTCATTTAACTCTCTACTCCCAACCCTAGGATAAGGCGGAATATTTTGAATTCTCCATTGACCATCAGAGTACTCTAGATGGAAAACATAAATTGAGTTTGAATCCTCATATTCAAATTTCTTATCAGTAAATATTCCACTAAACTGATATTCAACTTCAACGTTTGTTGTGTTATCAGAAATATTTTTTACAGATTTCACAATGTATTCCTTTGTCACTTTTACAGAGTCCCAGCCTGGTTCTGAGTCTATTGTATTTACTAACTTTTCAACTCCTATATAACCACTACTAGATAGCCTAGCGCCATTAAAATCTAATGATAAGAATTGCTCCACCACACCCTTAGGGGAATTATGGGCTAGTCCAACTTGGGAACTAAAGCCTACTAAGAGAATCGCGACTAGTTTAATGCTTTTTAAAATCATTCTTCTGATCTCTTCTTATATGCAAAATATTTCGGTTTGCCTTTAAACCAACTTGTTTTCCCATACCTCACACCTTTTGATGATGTTGCACTATATAGGCTATAACCACTCTTTGATGGGTTTGCTTCATACAAACCCATATGCCCATTCTGTAGAACCACATCACCTGTTTCAGGCCTAGAGACTTGAACAAAAAAGCCACTTTCTTCAAATGTTTTTGTATTTCGATAGCTATAAGGCATTCCCGCCTCTTCATAAGCTTGATGAACAAGGTTTGAACAATCAATGCCTAATTTGTCACTCCCCCCCAATTTATAAGGAACCCCATCAAATTCTTTCGCTTCTTTCATGGCAAGTGCGGCATCCTCTCGTGAAGCTAGTTCACCAATCTCACCAAAATCATTAAACAACCGAGCAAACGCCGCCGTCCTAGCGCCATTAGCAAATGTTCCCCCGGCAAACACCGAAGCCGTCCCCCCCACAAACGCAGCCTCCGCTGCATTTTTAAAGTAGTCACCTGTGCTTCCGCGTCCTACGCCCACACCAATACCACTTTCATTAAGTCCTTTACTGACTGCCCCCGCCGCAAACCCTTGGCCAAACTTACCACCCTGGGCCACACTCAACAGCCCACCCACAGCACCATGTATCATGGTTCGACCAAACTTATCCCCAAAACTACCTCCAGTACCTAAGTTATCTCCAACACCCTGCCAAATATAAGCCGTCACCGCAGCCGTCGCCCCAGCCTTCATGGCCATACTATAGTCACCCGTTACACTATAAGTGACAATCGCCCCCACCAATCCGGCACACGCTACCGCACCAGCCCCTGCTGTGGCAGAAGCACAGGCCGCGTTCCCAGCAATAGATGCCACCTCAGGATTTTTACGAATAAGGCGCATATGTAACTTAACCAGATAATAATTAATCGGGTCTACATAACGAATGACGTTTTTATCCAGCCAACGGCCAAATTTTCTCAGAGACGTATGACCACTAGGGTCGGTGAGTGTTAACGGATTATTCAACACATATGTATAGCGGTTCAAACTTTGGAAATTAGTGGGTGCCTGAATCACTGGGTCGGCATTCATGAAGCGCCCTAATAGCGGATCGTAAATTCGGCCGTTCATGTGAATGATGCCCACCGAGTCGAGCATTTCATGGCCGGTGAAACCACGGGTGGTGTCATCGCTTTGTAGTGCGGCTAACGCATCCATGTCCCACACTTGTGACCAATCAATATTGCGGCGCTTGCCCCAGGCATCAAAACTGAAACGCTGTAACGCGGTACCATTACCATCGACTATGGTGGTGACCGAGCCTATGTGGTCTTTCAACATAAAGCGCATGCTGCTGGTGGTTTGTGCGCTTTCGGTTTTTTCAATGATCAGTGCGCCACCTGGCAGGTACTGCTTAACCTCTACTTTTTGTGGGGCTCCTTCAAACGCTTGGGTGGTGACAATTTCGTAACCGGCGGCGGCGTAAATAGTGTCGGTTTGTTTGCCGTTGGCCAGGGTATCGTGACGCTCGATACGATTACGGCCCGGGCCATATTTGAAGGTAACAGAGTCGGCACCGGTACGAGTAATAGACAAGGGTTTATCAAAACTGGAATACACAAACGTACGATGACCATCGGTGATGAGGTTACCGTTGTTGTCGTAACCATAGGTTTTGGTAATGCCATTTAACTCTGTGCTGGTGACCGCATGAGGACCGACACCATTGGTCTTATCATAATGGTAATCACCCACACCAGGCTTATTGGTAATGTTGCCATTAAGCGCATATACATAAGTTTCGGTACTGGTGGCCGTGCCGTTACGGTTGCCATCGTTAAAGAAGTTATTAGTGGTTAAACGGCTAAGGTTATCGTAACCAAAGGTTTCGGCAATACCGTTTGGCCCTTGCAGGTTATCTTTGCGGTATTCCAGATTGCCTAACGAATCGAAAGTAAAGTCCATGGAGTGTACAAAATCAAGCGTAGGCTGCCCTTGCGCATCCACCCCTGCCGTAGAGGCGCGCACCCAATCGATGGTACCTTTGCTTTGGCTGTATTTTTTGGTTTGAGTAATGCCGTCACCCAGCATTTCTTGAGTAATATTACCAAAAGCATCAGCATCTTGTGCTTGCCAGTAGCTGTAACCGGTAGCGTTATTGACTACCTGGCTTAACATACCACGACTGTTGTAAATATTTTTAGTGGTTAAACCGCTAGGGTAAGTATGAGTGAGCGCACGGCCGTAAGTATCAAAAGTGGCGTGCTCTTCATACCAAACATTCGCAATTTTACGCTTGCTGGTGACAACACGACCGTAGTTATCGTAAAGGTATTCCTCTTCATAACCGTCTGGCCCAGTGACCGTATGCAATGCCCCTTGTACCAGTTTACCGGTGCTGCCCATGGCGGCGGTGTCGTAAGTCCAGGTGGCGATATTATTGGTGCCCGTGTCATTGCTACAACTGTTTTTAGCCTGTGCTTGTGTGCCAGAGTATTCATCAATGCGCTTCACCAAACGACTGAGTTCATCGTAAACCATACAGGTGGTTTGGCCATTGGCATTGGTTTGGGTGATCATTTTACCTAATACGTTATAGGTATAGGACCAGTCGCCTTTGTCGGGGTCACTAATACCGGTACGGCGTCCAAGCAAGTCGTATTCGGTGGTGATCTCAGTGTTGCCGCTAACATCCAAGGTAGAGATCATTTGACCATCGGCGTTGTAGTAAAACTTCACTTCACTACCCAGATGATCTTCACTGCGAATGGCTTGGCCTAACGCATCTTTTTCTAATATTTTAACTTGTTGCTTTGAGTTAGTGGTGGTGGTGATAAAGCCGTTATAGGCCAAAAACTCATCGTGCCCTGCAGGAGTTTGAGTTTGGGTAGGACGCAATCTGGCATCCCGTTCAATAAGCTGGGTTTTATTCACATCTCCGCCAGTAAAATACGGCAGAGTTTCCCACTGAGTAGCACCGTCTTCAAAGTATGAATATTGTTTATTCACCACCTTACCGGTTAACGATAAACCACGGGTAGAAGTCACTTCACCAGCCTTGTTGAAATAGGTAGATGATGCTGCCCCTAGATTATTGGCGGTGGTGGTGTAATAGGCATCGTTTGAAAATTCAAAGTCGATAGCAGTAACCACACCAAACGGACTGGTGGAACTGATGGTACGACCATAACCATCCACTTCTGTCGTACTGGTTAAACCATTGGCACTGGTTTTTGAATCGGCAATGCCCATGACCGGGTCATAGGTAGTTGAAGTGGTGTAACTTTTCTCGTTATCGCTGTTGGTCATGGTAGAAGAGGTAATATATTTACCAAGGCCATCATAACCGTAGGTGGTGGTAATTGACGCTACATTGGCGGCGCTAACGGTTTGCGATTCTTTTAAACCAAAGCCGTTATAAGTGTGGTGGTTTTGTACTTCATATTCGGTTCCAGGTTCGACCGTTTCGTATTCCACCTGACCCAGTGCATTGTATTGCCAGCTGGATACTTTAGTAGATACGTCGTTGCCTGTGGTACCGGGGGCTTTGTTGGGTACGGTTTTGGTAACGGTGGCTTTGGTCACCAGACCGATTATCCAGTCGTCAACCCGTTCGTCTTCGTACTCAGTAATGGTGGTGACGGTTTTAACGGGTGTGTATAAAAGTATGTAATCCGAAGTAGCGGTTACCTCTTTTTCATGGCGAGTCACGTTCCCATTAGAGCCATAAGAATAGGAGTCTTCAGTTTTTACTATTGGAAGCGTACTGCCAGTGCTCCCTTTCACCCATTTATAAACTATGCTGTTCTTAAGTCTAATAAATTGAATCCGCTCATCGGCAGAGTGACTATTTACAGCCTCATAATAGTTAATTGTTTTCGCCAATTCGAAATTATTACTATCGTTTAAAGCATCTCCAGGCTGATCTTCTGTCCCTCCCGCCATTTTAAATAAATAACTTTGTGTAAAATTCAATCGACCAAATTTGTATTCTTCATCAGTGTAATACTCATGCTTAGCATAAGTTGTAGGTTCAAATTCGGTAAAATCAATATCCAGGCCATTCTGAGTATTGCGTTTGGTGTAACGATACTCCCACACATTTTTAAAGGTCGGTGTCGCGTATCCATCGGCATGGGTGGTATAGCTGTGATAGCGGTAACGCACACCAGATAATAAACCGTCGGACGCGGTGGATTGCACATGCTTCACTAAAGGCATAGGCAGCGCATTAACCACCATATTAGGGTAAGTGCCAGGCGTTGATGTATAAGTCGGTAAGCAGTGAACGCTGGTACAGCTAGAGTCGGTATCAACTGCTAGAAAACGTGTGTATTCAATTTGGGTGGTGATGCCCATGCCGGTTTCAATTTGGGTAACCACATCTGCTAATACTGGAATATCATTTAGAGATTGAGTGTCGCTGGCTAGGGTATTTTTGATGACTCTAAAGCCTAGTTGATCATCGCGATACACTAGGTCGGGTAAATTATCACCGTCTACATCTACAATGCTAATGGTGTAGTTATCTAAATCATTACAACCACTGGATCCGCCGGCGCATAAGCTAGTAGTCCAATCAGCCGTTGCAGAAAAGCCCTCGCCATTAAATAGGTGCATGCGGAATCCACCTCTGGCACGGTAAAATAAATCGGATTTTCCATCGTTGTTAAAGTCGGCAAATTGTATGGCTAACCCCGTGTAATGACTGCCACTAAGCTCTTGTTGGCAATCAATATTGGTACTTCCATTATCCTTACACAAGCCTGTGCTAATAATTGGCAAAAATGCTGTTGAAAATGACGTATCGTCCCCGGTGCCTATTACACACTTAATGCCGTCATCGGCACGCCAGCAAATATCCAGATTGCCGTCGCCATTTAAGTCTGGGTAGAAAATTAAGTTATGATTATTTTCATCATCACACTCAGGATCAACAGAGGTGCCATCCCATCCGTCGGGCTCAGTACTACCACAGATATTCGTATGTAAGCTGGGTTTTTCCTGAGAGATTGTTGTAGTACCCTGAGGCGAGCCCCTTAGGTAGCGCGTCACTTCCGTAGAGGCTAGCGCTCCATCACCATCATCAAAGCTATCTCCTTTAGAATAATAAACTGACACACCTAAGTATTTCCCTCGAAGAACAAGATCGCTCATGCCATCGCCATTGAAATCCATGAATGAGAATTTATTGTTTTGGCAAACGTGGGTATCTACATGATTATCAGCACAGACACCTGTCATTAATTTTTCAGGGGCATAGATAGGGGTGGAGTTATCCGCAAAACTACCAGTTGATAATGCGCAAGCGATACCCCAGTCACTTCGGTAACAAATATCGGGGATTTTATCGCCGTTCACATCGGCATATTTAGTGGTATTAAGATTATCCCAACTATTACAACCCGTGCCGGTAGTGGAGTCGTTTGTGCCATTGCCGCAAATATCGGTAATGTTCAAATCAGCGTGTTCAAAAGTGCCCTGACGAGTGAGAGCATTCGTCATAACAAACAAATACACTCTAACACCACTGTCTGAGCGAATAATGATGTCCGCCTGGCCATCTAAATTAAAATCTTGGTAAGCAATGCCACTGTAATTATCAGAATCATTGCAGTTACCAATTGAACTTCCGTAACCATCTTTACATAAGTCATCTGATGGACTCGACGAAGAGGTAAATTGACCATAGCCATTATTTGTACGGCAACGAATACCATTGCTTTTATCGCGATAACACATATCTATTGCACCATCGCCATTAATGTCAGCGAAGCTGACTTTAGTGTCATAACAGCTCGTACCGTTTTCACAAACGCCTATATTACTAATGTCATTTGAACTTTCATTCACATCAATGCCTAGCGTACCGGTCGGAACCTCAGACCAACTAAAGGTAGTGGGTTTTAAACACGTGCCATCGGCTCCGCATTCGGTAACTGAAGATAAGCGAGAATGCTCGGATATTGGGTTTAGCTCATAGCCAAACACATAACTTCTAAACTGATGGTTATCTACTGATACATCAATTTTCTTTAATATTTGATCAATGATTTGCTTGCTACCATATTGATAGCCTTCAATTATGTCGGCCCGATCTACATATTCAAAATCGATACGGTTATTGGCATATACGATGTAGCTTGGGAAACTTACGTTGTTTCTTTTGGTGTAGCTGTAAGCGATAGAATTTCCGGCCCTATCTTGAGTACCGGTAATACTCCATCTTGAATTAATGCCTTGAAATGCTTGCCTGGCTTGTTCGCTATTACCATAGGTAGAAAGGTCACCGGATTTATACAGCACCTGAAAGTATTCTGGAGCGGCAGCAGTACCACCGATGGATGTAATTTTGGCAAAAGAATCTATCGCTAATCGGAATTCTCGACCTGCGGAATCCACTGGCAACATTCTATTGCCATCAAGACAAAATGACTCGTAGCTGGCTAAATCTACAGCTTGGACGGTACCATCTAGGCTTCTGTTTTTCTGGCAACGCTCAACACTTGATTGCCCAGACAAACTAAAGCCCACACCCATTAAGCCGTTAACAGCAGATGAATTATAAGAAATGGTTAAACTTGGTTGTACCCCTGCTGTCCCCCCTGGCACAACAATTGGAATGGCATAAGAAGCACTACCTGATGATTTACTAACACTAAATTGACCACTGGTTGAACCGGGAACATAGGTAGCTTGATAGTTACCGTCGTCATAAGCCACGGTATTAAAACGGTTGGTGGCTAACGCTAGGGCAATGGTCTCGGACGATTGGCCATAATCTAAAATAATATCGTCTTTGCCGTCGCCATTTACGTCTTCAATTTTTACAGAAGAATAATCTGAGCTGACATCTTTGCCTTCTAATTGATCAAACAACTGAGCTACTAATGCTGTATCGCCATTGGAGCCACTGAGCACTATGCTTTGATAGCTGATGCTGTTTGATTGAAAAAATAAGTCCTGAATACCATCACCATTGAAGTCACCATTGTGAATGGTGTAATCGGCTACGGACATGGTCCCTAGGTCAACCGCTGCATCCCAAGCGATAGGATCCTGGAAGGTACCATCACCATTGCCTTTGAACAGCACAGGCTCGGCATCGAGTATGGTTAACGGAATGTTAATTTCCATGGCGATTAATACAAATTTAGGAATCGAAGCCAAATACAAATCTTCGTTACCATCGCCATCTACATCTCCGATGTAAACTTCAAAGGAGTCTATATCCAAATTGGTGGACGATGTTGCAACAATACTTGCAAAACCGAGCACCATGATGGACATCAGGGCCAATATTTTCTTCATGATTTATCTAACCTATTTATTAAAACGTGTCCTAGTTGGTATTGGTGAAGGCAATACAAGATAGGGGTTGATTTTGAATTTTAATTTATTGTTACAAATTGCTTATAATTTTAGTTTTTTATGAGTTACTACATTTATTAGGTGCATTAACTCCGCTTTCATCCGGTTTTTCGGATGCAAGGCTTTGTTATGTTTATCCACCAAATACTTTCAATGTGTACAACAACGGAGTACTGCTCGAATTGGCAGTGCATGCGTGATAATGCGAGGCGTAAATTTGCTTACCACTAGCAAATGCCATCATTACTAGAGCTAAATTAGTTTTCCCATTACCTGTAGTTGTATCAAACCCAAAAGATGTTTGAGATATTGAACCACTAGTACAGCCGTCAGTACCATCAGGAACTGGGTCGCCTGTAGAACAATTCATATCAACAATCAAAGTATCACTATGGCTATTCGATGATGTTAAATCTTTAATCGTACAACTAAACGCATTCGACGCATTCACCTGAGTTGAAAATATAAACGTTATAAAAACAAACAATAATCTCATCTTACACCCCTCCAATTACATAACTCCGTCACCATCCCGCTTTTGGGATGCATGACTTTGTTATTTGATTTTATTACTTATAGTATGTAGGCCTGTGTCGCTATCGGCATACCTCCAGGATTAGAACAACCACTATAGTAAACGCGCACTAGTTTGCCTGACATTTTCGCCGCTAATAAAATGCTAAAAATCTCACCATAGCTCTTGTTATCTTCTAGAATAACCGCCCCATCAGATCGGTTACATTCAGTATTTTCAGCACTCCCTACACCAGAGAAAATTACTCCCTTGAGTGAAAAGAAAGTACTTTTTCCTCCTAAGCCACCAGGATTAATAATCTCTACCTCGGCACCATCAGAGGTCGTCCAAGTAATGGCACTAGCAGAGACGGAGAAAATTAGGGCTACTAAAATAATTATTTGTTTCATATTGTCCCATTTATTCATATAACTCCGTCATCATCCCGGTTTTGGGATGCATGACTTTGTTATGCGACATTTATTAGGTACCACAGGTTATTTATCTGAAACAGCCCATGGTGAAATTGCGCTACCATAAGTAGAAACATCACTACAAGAAGGCACCACGCTATCAAAGTTGTAATGTATTGCAGCAGGTTTACTTTGAGCACTTTTGGCAAGTAAGGTGGAGTACCATACACGGCAAATATCTGCCGATACAGACTTCCACTCTGCATTGACATAGCACAAAGTTCTACCCGTACCAGTGCCGTACAATTCTTCCGAGTATAATTCAACAGCACCATTTCTCGTTACAAGGAGCATATCGATATCGCCACTACATTTTGATGCTTGGGAAATTTCTGATACAAAAATTAGCACTACAAATAAATATTTATACATATAAACCTTAGCCCGACACTGGACTCGCATAACTCCGCCTTCATCCGGTATCGGATGCAAGGTATCGTTATGTTTTTAATTTTCTTATTACAACTAATTGTTCGCCAAGCTATTTGGCTAAATTAATAATATGACTGCTGAATAGCTACAAAATCAATTTCACAGCTAGCTGTTTCCGAATGAAGTCGAACTTTTTTTCCTGACATATTAGCTGCCAAAAGCATACTGAGCATTCGATCAACTACAGCTTCCTCGTGGCT
>MAAB01001386.1_pt1 | contig 25259 bp, 18 predicted proteins | sample 1115991 | NCBI WGS metagenome assembly MAAB01 (sample SAMN04961124, study PRJNA320927) | seawater metagenome | isolation source: sample BD02T18 sea water enriched with oil for 18 days | place: USA:Gulf of Mexico | collected 2013-07-27
CTACGCCTTCTTCAGCAAGTATTAAATTTTCGACGTTTACTAGGTGGGGGGAGCTTATCTCGTGCAAGCAAGTGAAGGTGTTTTTAATGTGTGGCAGGTTGGCATATTTGGATGTGTCTGTTTCATAGTATTTTAAGAGGACAGGCTTATTATTACTTTGGCGTAACCCCTTAAATACCAGCTTGTTACTATTGTGCTGGAGTTGTTCTTTAATTTCATAGCCGTTAAACGAATGCATAATTCTCCAAGCCTTACTCAACGGGTACTCATATAAAGAGTGCTTATCTATATATTGTAGACATGTATTATCAGATAGCCGCGATTAAGGAATCTGATACCGTGCTGTTGAGGCTTTGATTTACAAATGACACGTTATGCTTTCTGATATATCGTTTAGTTATTTCCAATTTGTGTTTATATATTTCAGATCTGAGTGAAGGCGTTTATGCCGACAATCTGAGAGAATTCAACTACAATTCTATTCATTACTCGATATCAGGAATGTCCATGAGGCATCTTAATGTGTTGATTAGAATTATTCTGATAGCAACCTGCTCAATCTCTTCGGCTTGGTCTGAGGAATTAAGACTTCTGTGCTGGGAAGGTTATGCTACTGACCAGTATACCAAGAAGTTTGAGCAATATATAAAGCAAAAATATCAACTTGATTTGAACATTAGCGTGACCAACGTTTCTGATCCTCAAGAATTTTTTGATGGCATTCGTGGCAAAGACTTCGATCTAATCAGCCCTGCCCATAATATTCCAAAATCTGCCCGTTGGGCCTTCATCGAACAGAAGCTTGTACTTCCCATTAATCTAAGCAATGTTCCGAATTATCAACATATTATACCGGCGCTTAAAAAGGCTGATTATATAACGGAAGACGGCTTGGTTTATGGTGTTCCTATTGTTTATGGACATTATGGACTTGCTTATAATACTGAGATCATTGAAGAAGAACCGGAATCTTGGGATATATTCTGGGATCCTCAGTATGCCGATAAATATGCGATAAGTGCCGATTATCATGAGGCTAATATTTATATTACGGCGTTGGCGATGGGGTATGAAAAATCAGAGATATTTGAATTTTCAGGTCTGCGTGATAATAAAGAGTTGCAGCAGCGACTTGCAAAGCTTGCGTCAAATGCGAAGTCATACTGGGTGGGTGTCGATAAAGCAGAGGATATTAAAGATTTAGCACTGGCTACTGCGTGGGGGTTTTCTTTTGGAGAATTAAATAAAAAAAGTGAAAAGTGGAAGTTTGCTTCACCTAAAGAGGGCGTGACGGGATGGATTGATAACTGGTTAATAGGCTATTCATTGGAGGGTCGACCCACATTAAAACGCATTGCTGAAGAATGGATTAATTATTCTATTGGGCCTGAGATGCAAGTAGCCTATGTGCATGATATTAGACAGTTTCCCGTTAACCTTACGATTAAAAATTTATTATCCCCAGACGATGTAGAGAAGTTTGGACTCAACAACCCTGATTACTTTCAAGAAAATTTTATACCGTGGAAGATATTAAGTATTGATGATCAGTATGGGTTTGAGTCTTTATGGAAGCACGCTAAGCAATGAGTGATTTTTATTTAACAGCCTGAAAATCTTCAACAATTGTGTATGAATTCTCAAAGGAGCGTAAATATGAAAATACTCGGCAGATCGCTATTATTGGCACTTCTCGTTGGCTTCGGGTTGCCATTAGCACAGGTGCAGGCTGAAGAGGTATTGATTGCCGCAGAGGACGATTGGATACCTTATGCCCGTAGTGATGGTACAGGCCTGGCCAATGAAATTATCATTGCCGCCTATGACAGTATTGGGATTAAAGTACGCTATAACATTTATCCTTATGCGCGAGTATTGCGCTTAGTCGCGACAGGGAAGTATGTTGCAGGCTTTAACGTCCCCCTTGATGAAGAGAGCAAGGAACGTTATTTATTGGGTAAGGAGCCTTTGTATGACGCTGTTTCAGCTTATTATCATCATATTCAAACCCCTCTTGTGGCGAAGAGCAGTAATGAACTTAATGATGGTCGTGTGATTGGTGTCGTAAGGGGCTATGGTTACGGAGATCATTATCTCGAGCTACGCAAGCAAGGCCGTATTATAGAACTGGTGAGCAACTCTGAAACGGGCAATTTGAAGATGCTTTCTGCGGGCCGTATGAATGCCACGATTATCTATGACAAGACAGCCAACATATTGCTCGAGCAGCTTAAGCTGAAAGATATTATTGAATACGCTTTCATTAACGAATCGACTCCTATTTATTTAGCATTCTCGAAATCTCATCCAAAAGGCCAATATTTTTCTGATAAATTTGATGAGGGTATGAGACTGATTAAGGCGAATGGAACCTATCAGCGAATTATGAATTCTTATTAGTGCATGCAGCAATGATCACTATTATCTGAGCCGACTGATATGAAGTATCAGTCGCATTCTCGATGGCAATGAGATTGATTCTAATTCGTATCATACTTTGTTATTATGCTTAAATATTAATTTCCCATTTTTATTGCTAAGCATATCCCTTCGACAGAGTATTTATGAAAGCCCCTTTTCGTTTTAAGTTACCGACCTTTCCTTCCTTCAATCCCCGTGTACTGCATAACTGGTTCAGTATTGCTCTGGTATTACCTTTGTTCATTGTGGGCATGAGTACGTTCTTTATGAGCCATGAGAAAGCGCTGGGCCAATACGTTATTGCTTATACCGACGAAGCTGCTGAAATTAGAGATTTATTAACCACCGCTGACGGTAGAACATTTTTAGCGACCAAAGCTGGAGCCTATCAAGCAACGAGTGTGCAAGAGCAGGGTAAAGATAAGATTGTGTTTGCGCCGATCGAAGAGCTGAGCAGTGAAATACGTATACTTGAGCAGCTTAACGATGGTCGGATTCTAGCGGCGGGTAAGCACGGGCTTTGGTTAAGTGAAGCCGATGGGTTGTGGCAGCAGCGCTATAGCGGCGATGTTCATGGTGTTCAAATAGAAGCGCAGCTTTGGCATGTAATCACTAAAAGAAAAGGTGTGCTGATGAGTCGTGATCAAGGTTTGAGCTGGCAGAAAGATTCCCAGATAGATCAGTTGCTGAGTTCTTTGCAGGGGAAGCGTCCGTTAATGCTGGGTGATTTCATGAAAGACCTGCATACCGGGGAAGCTTTGCTGGGCAGAGAATATGAATGGATCTGGGCTGATATTTTAGCTTTCGTGCTTGTCTTACTGTCGCTTACCGGTGTGTATATGTGGTGGAAATCGCAAAAGCGTAAGCAGGCACTGTTATGATCGCGCAATTCGATATGTCTCAAATTATTGTGGCTGTGCTGTTGATCATCTTTACTTTGGGTGGCGGGGCCATCGTATTTTGCTTACTCAATATTTTCTGGTGGAGCTTCTTTTCTGCAAGTCGTAAACGCGAAGATGTTGATGTATCACTTTCAACTCCTCTTTTAGAAGAAGCAATCGCACTGAAAGTGATTGCACGACATGAGATGTCAGCTAGACATTTCAGTGTACGCTTGCAGGCAATGAGCGGCGATGCATTAACTGATTATTCACCTGGGCAGTATTTGTCGTTGATGGTGCCTAATGAATCAGGCACCAATTCGACTTCTAGTATTTTATTAAAGCGTTGTTATTCTCTGGCTTCATGGCAGCAAGATACGAATTTCTATGAACTGGGTATTCAGCGAGAAGTAGAGGGCAAAGTATCGACCTGGCTGCACGACAATTTACAGGTGGGCTCGGTGATTAATGCGCTGCCGCCAAATGGTAACTTTGTTATTAATACCCAGCAGACAGATCATACTGTGCTTATTGCGGGAGGAATTGGGATCACGCCATTACGTGCGATGGTGCATCAGTTCATCAAGCAGCTTGGTGATCCCCTTAGTGAGAAGAAAAGCCTGAGCTTATTTTATAGTGCTAAGTCGATTGCTGAGATGTGTTATGTCGATGAGTTCTTTCAACTTGCCTCTGAGTATTCCAACTTTACATTTCACCCGTTTTTGACTCAAGGCTTGAACGAAATTCAGTCTTCTTCTGAGTCTAATAGGCAGTTTACGGCTGGCCGTTTGAGCGCAGAGCAGTTAACCGAAAAACTTACTCTTCGTTTAGATGATATTAAAAGTGATTATTACCTTTGTGGTCCGAATGCCATGATGGATAAATTGAAAGCTGATTTAATTGAACAAGGTATTGCACCGGAGTTTATTCACTTTGAACGTTTTGGTATCGAGGCGGCATTACCCACTGGGCAAGAATACTCAGTAAAATTTAGCAACAATAAAAGCATCGTTTTTAATAAACAGCGCACGTTACTCGATGCGATGGAAACACAAGGTATACAGCTGCAGAGTGAATGCCGTAGTGGTGAGTGTGGCCAGTGTAAGGTGAACTTATTGGCGGGGAAGGTTAAGCCGTTAATTGAAATAGAGTTAGAGTTGAAAACCGGTGAGATATTACCTTGCTGCAGTATTCCAGAAAGTGACTTGCTGATTGAGCTTTAATTATGGAAAAGAGATTATCAATGCTTAAATTTGAACGCTGCAGTGTCAAATCGTGTGTAGACGAGCTGATCGCATTGGGTAAAAAAAATGAGCGGATGTGGAATCTATTTAATTGGTTGGCTAATAATGATGAGTTGCAACATGGCACTCAGGCAGAAATTATTAAGCTGTATGTGGAGGGTGAACTAGCGGGTTATAGCTTGCTTGAAAGCTACCAAGACCGAACAGATAAAATAACATTGCACGAAGGCATTATATATCAAGACTTGGGTATCGTACATTTTAGAACGCTGGATAAATATCGGAATCAAGGTTATGCCACACAGCTGGCGAATGCGATGTATAACGATATAGTGAAATCCTTATTAGCGGCTCACAGTGATGTGCATGCTTATGTGGCGGCGACGGGTCGTGCTGCTCCGTTGATGGCGCGCACTGAAATCCCTGCTACAAATCTGGTTCAGGAATTCTATTCGGAGGTTTCGTTTGGGGTGAAGGTTGCAGATTATTTACAAGCGCAGAAAGTTATTTGTTGATCGAGGTGAGCGACTAAGTGTACGCAACTAAGAATACGTCACTTAAAAAGAAGAGTTCTTAAGTGACGTCTTTATTGTCTAGTGCCAATGATAACTGCTAGAAAGTATGGTTCAGCTTTAGGTAGATAGAGCGATAGGTAGGCTCTTCTGTTGTGGTGTAAGAGTCTAGAGCATTCGAGGCATCAAAGAACTTATCTTCACGCTTTGCCGTCTTTGCGAGCAGGTTAAGAGCCGTCACGTTGATGGACGTATTCTTAGTAATTTCGCTGCGAATGCTTAAATCAACGCGACTGTTAGAGTCTACGATGTTTTTCTCAAACGTTCCGTCTGTCAATTCTTGTGTTTGGTCATAACCACTTGCGTAGTTAATACTTAGCCCGATGGTTGAGTTAAAGGTTGCGAGTGTCCAATCGAATCCTAAGTTTCCTAAATGATCAGGTTGATCCAGAAAGCGTCTCTTTTCCCCAGTGCTGGTGATGTTGACTTCGGTTTCAACGGCTGTGGCATTGAACCAACCCGTGACGTTATTTAAACCCAAGCTGTTCAGCGGTAAACGAAGTTCGACTTCAGCACCCTGCATAGTACCGTCGCCAGTATTTTCAGGCGTAGCGATAAAGCGGCCATCAACGTTGGTATTAATCGTTTCTAACTTGTCTTTAAAGCGACGGTCAAATACAGAAAGACTGACTAAACCATTGTTATCATAAAAGTAATGTTCGAACGCTAAATCAACGCCTAAAATACTTTCAGGTGTAGCATTTGGGTTGCCTGCAGAATCAGGATCGTTGAAGGTACCATCATTTTCTTTAATCGACGGAGACAAGCTTCTTAGATCAGGACGTCGTAAGGTTTTTGCAATACCTAAGCGTACATAAGAGCTAGTATCGATGGCTTGCTTTAGATTGAATGACGGTAAGAAATCCGTGCTGCGCTTGGTCGTAGAATCGTCAGCGAAATCAACCGTTTCAGTTTTTGAATCTTCAGCTCGTAAGCCAAAGGTTGTGCTGTTGCCTGCAAACAATGAAAACGAATCTTGTACATACAAGTGATTAATAGATTCGGTTATTTCATAAACACTATCGATCTTAGGATCTTTTTTCTCACCATTTTTTACTTCACTATTATTTTCTTTGCGTTCTTCTTGCGATAAACCTAAGCCGTATTCTAAGGCATGCTGGCCGACGAGGTGTGTGGTTTTGAAGCCTACTTTAATAAGATTCAAATCAATACTTTGTTCGCGCTGTCGTGTGCCGGTAAGTACATTTTGATCATCGAAGTTATCTTGGTCACGAGTAGTATCTTCGTAGCCATCTTGCCAATCGATAGAACTGGTTAATGCGATGTCGTCTGAGATCTGAGTATTTAACTCGGTATAGAGCCCCGTATTTTGACGTGTGCGTTTACGAAACTCTTTTGACTGTTCTTTAATCGTTGCTTGGTCGTCGTTCAACTTTCTTTTAATATCATCTCTGAATTCAATCGTTTGTAAAAAGGTCGGTTCAATCGATAGTGAGTTCGAATTATTAAGAGTAATGTCGACAGTCGGTATCAGATTGATTTGTTCATAGCGACGTTCGTTTGTTTTTATTTCTCCGCCATCGGCTTCACCGTCGGCTGAAAATTCAAGTTCATCTTTACTTTCGTTACGGCGCTGCTGTTGAATGCCACCGGCTAACGTTACTGCAACGGTGTCATTGCCTGTGCTGTATTGAAACGTTGCGTCGCCGACCTTGCCGTTGTCCTGCAAAGAACCAAAGCCAATGCCGACTTGGTTGGGTAGATATTCGCTACCTTGCTTCAATACAATGTTCACGGTGCCGGCAGCGCCTTGACCGTCGTTGCTTGCCAAGGGTGTGTGCGTGATTTCGATGCGTTCAACCAGTGAGCTTGGAATACGGTCGACCTGAACAGAGCGCGATGAACTGCTGTCGATGATGCGGCGGCCATTAATAGTTACTTGAGTATATTCAGCACCCAGTCCACGCAGTTGTATTTCACGAGCACGGTTAGCGCCATCAAAATGAACGCCCGAAACTCGGCGTAGTGCATCGCCTAAAGGCTGATCCCCAAATTGATTAAGCTGCTCAGCCATAATAATGGTTTGCCCGTTTAACGCATTTTGTTTGGCTAGGTGAGCCAGTTGCGCTGAGTCATCAATGGCTGACGCAGTGACGGTGACCACATCAAGTTCATTGACTTCTTCAGCTAAAGATACGTTAGAAAGTAGTATTCCTGACAATGAGAGGATAATACCTATAGGGTGTTTATTGAGCATTGGGCTGCCTTTCTGAGCTTTTATCATGAGAGGCGGCAATATAACAAACGTTAATGAGAATTACTATGATTCGCATCAAGTTCGTTGTAATCACTCGGATGTTAAGAAATTACCCATAAATAGGTTGTACCTATATGACAGCTGGCTATTAGTAGTGATCGGTTAAGTCAATGTGAGCATATCCGGGAGCTCTCAGAGCTTAAATAATTATAAATAATGCTTATACCCGTCTATTGTTAAATATATAGGCATAGGTTTAAAATTTTTGCTGCAATATGATAAGCGTGGTTATGCATTGAAGTATCCTGTTATAGGTTTTATATGAAGCCCGATGGTGATTCTAATACACACGACTCAACCTCTAAAGATGGCGCACTGACCAATAAATTTGGTTTGTTCTTCTTTTTTCTTGTTGTTCCATTTGTCGTGTTTTGGGGTAATAGCGTTATTTCTCAATACGGACAAATTCAGTCCTTACGGGATAGAGCTGCCAATCTTGAAGTGATTCAGAACTTTAATGGCCTAATTGCATTGGCCGAAGAATATCGAGATTACAGTATCGTAGCTTCTTATGGTCATGATCAAACAGCGATTGATCAGTACTTTAGTCATAAACATCAGCTATTACTTAAGTTGAAAGAAAGCGAGAATCTGGCTTATTTAAGCCACAGCTCTTATTTTAATAAGGTATTGCTCACTCAGGTTAAAAGCCATCTTCAGTCTCTGGATATAACAGTAGGACTTGAGATGGGGGCAGAAACGATTACCTTTGATCAGCATCATCAGTTTGTGCGTGAGCTTTATAAAATTCAAGCGCGACTAGCCGATCAAGGTGGGCTTTTTTCTGATGACGATACTCTGTCTAGTCAACTGCTGTTCTTTGCGTTGGAAGAGTTAAAGGATCTCTATTATTTTACCGGTATTGTTCGTGCTTATGGCAGCTATTTTGTTAGCCGCAGTTATGTTACTTCGAAAGGGGGTGAGCAGCTTGAAATCGCGTTCGATAATTTGACCCTCTTCTCAGATGTATTACCTAAGAAAGTTTTTGATATTATTACTCTGGAATCGATGAATGATTTTGATGTCGAAATTTCTTCCAATGAATTTCATCATATAGCCGATCTAGCTCAGTACCTTGATGAAAAGATTATTCAGAGCGATGATATTAATTTTGAATGGCAGGATTATTATAAGATATCATCGAATAAAATTGATAGCTTACTGGCGATTAGACATGAAATTATTGAAAATGTCTCTAATCGTTATACTTTTAAAATTAACGCATTAAAAGCCCTTCAACTGTATTACCTACTGGGATTTCTCTTTGTACTGGCGATTGTCATTTATCTTTATGTTCTTGAACGAAAAGAAACCAGATTAAGAATTTTAGCGCAAAAAAAACGAATGATTGCAGAGGCTGCTACTCTAGCGAAAAGCGAGTTTCTTGCCAGTATGAGCCATGAAATTCGAACACCAATTAATGGTGTTATGGGCGTTGCGGAGCTTTTGGATGGTACTCCGTTAGATGATGAGCAAAAGCAGTATTTGTCGGCGATACAAATATCCAGTCAGTCTTTGTTAGCGATTATTAACGATATTTTGGACTATTCAAAAATAGAGGCGGGTAAGCTTGAAATAGAGTCTGTCAGTTTTAACCTATTTGAACTGGTAGAGAATAGCCTTGTTATTTTTACTTCGCTGGCACAGAAGAAAGAGTTGAGTCTTTCTTCTGATATCAGTTCGGACATACCGGTTGCTATCCTAGGGGACCCGACTCGTATTCGACAGATAATACTGAATTTTGTGAGTAACGCGGTTAAGTTTACTGATGAAGGCAGTATCAATATTAAGGTTTCTATTGAGAATAAAGCTGAGTGTGACTATTTAAAAATATCTGTTATTGATAGTGGTATTGGCATTAAAGAAGATGCTGAGTTGTTATTTTCGGCCTTTGAACAGGCTGATTCAACAATCACTAGAAAATATGGAGGTACCGGATTAGGGCTGACTATTTCGAAGAAATTGGCGGGTCTTATGAAGGGTGAAATAGGTGCTAGAAATTTGGACTGTGGAGGTTCTGAGTTTTGGTTTACTTTGCCGTTACTGGTAGGAACTGTGGCAAAGGAGAAAGTCTGGAAAGATGAATATATGAATTCTGCTTCAGTTAGTAATATCGATTTGTCTAAAATACATGTATTGGTGGCAGAGGATAATAAAGTTAATCAAATGGTGATAAAGGGCCTTTTGAAACGTCTGGAAATTACTTTTGTATTGGCAGGTAACGGCGAACAAGCGGTTAGTCATTATTGTAAGGATCCTGGTCTCTTTGATTTGATATTAATGGATTGGGAGATGCCTATTTTAGATGGTATTGGTGCCACCCATAAAATACGGCAATGGGAGGGAGAGAATAATATTAGTAAAACTCCAGTTATTGCTCTCACTGCACATGCTTTAAAAGGATACGAAGAAAATGCTTTGGATGCAGGGATGCAGGGGTTTTTAACGAAGCCATTCTCCATTAACAAGCTAGAAAAAATGATTGTTAAGGTATTGTTAGATGAGAAATAACTTTCGAGTAATTGATTTTATTAAATTGAAGTTTTTTATACTATTAACGTCCTGTTTTTTTGTTTTGGAATTAGATGCTTCTGTTTCGGTAGATCAAGCTAAGAGACTTAAAGGCGACTTAACTCCTATTGGCGCTATCAGAAAGGGCAATGCCGATGGAAGTATTCCTGCGTGGAGTAATAAAAATCTTGATAAAAACAGTCATACTCAATGGCTGCGAGCGATTGAAAAAGAAAAACCACTTTTTGTTATCGATCATTCAAATATTGATGCTCATAGAGATTCGATCAGTGTGGGTTTGCAAAAATTGATTGCCGCTTATCCTGATTCATTCAATATTCCGATATATCCTTCTCATCGTACGGCAGTCTATCCACAGTGGTTATACGACAATGCTTATAAAAATGCACTTGAAGCAGAAATTAGTGAAGATGGTGAAGAAGTAACTTTTGCTTGGCAAGGTACTCCATTTCCGATTCCTACAAGCGCGAAAGAAGTTATGTGGAATCACCAGCTACGCTGGAAAGGTTTGTTTTTTAAGCTGGATACTATTGAAAGTATTGTTGGCAGTAATGGTGGCTTCAATATCATTCAAAATATGCTGGAGGCTTATTCCGTTTATCACAACAAAGACCGTCAGCCAAAATTAGATGATTGGCGTTACATCTATTACCTGTCATATATTAAAGCCCCAGCCAGTATTGCCGGTGGTGCTTATCTGTCACATGAGTCAATGAAGCCGGTTATGAAGCCTCGACAGGCTTGGATGTATCTAGCAGGACAGCGTCGATTACGCCGTTCTCCTGTGATGGGCTACGATGCCCCAACCTTTACCTCTGATGGGCTTAGGATGATGGACGAAATTGATATGTTTAACGGTGCGATGGATCGATATGATTGGCAACTAAAAGGCATTAAAGAGATGTATATCCCATACAATAATGGGGTTCTACAGCAGGCTTTAAAAAACATCAAGGAGTTACTTATACCTCACCATATTAATCCTAAGTATACCCGTTATGAGAAACATAGGGTTTGGGTTATTGATGCCACTTTAAAACCGGGAAAAAGTCATATATATAATCGAAGAACGTTTTATATTGATGAAGATACGTGGGGGATTGTATTGTCTGACATTTATGACGAACAGGGTACGTTATGGCGCGTGCCTCAGCGCTATGCTGTTTTTTATGAAGAGATCCCTTCTATAATGACTGCGGTAGACTCGTTTAGTGATTTAAAGAAACGAAATTATTATATTCAGGGAATATCACGGGATAAAATAGAACACTCCATGTCACCTCCTGCGAAAGGCTATTTTTCACCGACGAGCGTGAGAATGAGAATGCACCGTTAAAATCTAAGTCCCCTAGCCCTGAAGGTGTATAATGCGAGCAATATTCTCATTAGACAAACCAACGACATGCTCAGCTACTATCTTCATTCAGACAATGCCAAACAAGCTCTGGAAGCCATTACCAAGGGGCTTTCCAACATCCGGTTATCCATAGATCTTAATATCTCTGAGCAGGATTTCTCCATAGTTGATAAGGAACTTGTTCTCGATGAAGAGAATAAGTTCACCATCGCGGAACTTAAAAAAATCGTTAAGAAGACTGGGAGAATCTACCTCTGTTGCGACGGTTATATGGATCCTCTGGAAGACCGGAGTGTTGGTTATTACAAGCTTGCTCCTACCTCTAGTGCTCCACTATTAGAAATTAGCGGCGTGAAGATGCATATCTCAAAGGGTACTGATCCTTTTACTAGTGCTTCAGAGATGGCTCAGCAAGCTGTGAGCAAAGGTGACAAGGTGCTGGATTGCTGCAGTGGCTTAGGTTACGCGGCCATTGCGGCTCATCGCTTAGGCGCAAGTGAAGTGCTGACGATCGAGCTAAGCCCTGAGGTAATGGGCTTGCGTGCGCAGAATCCTTGGTCTCAAGATTTGGGGAATTATGGAATTGTGCAGAAGCAGGGAAGTAGCTATGAGTTGATTCAGACAATGGAGGCGTCGTCTTTCGATGCGGTTGTTCATGATCCTCCACGTTTTTCTCTCGCCGGCGAGCTTTACAGCGAAGAGTTTTATCGCGAAATTTATCGTGTCCTGCGCCACGGAGGAAAGTTATTTCATTACACCGGTAATCCTCATGTGATTAAAACAGGCAGTAGTTTTGTCGATGGTGTGATTCGTAGACTGAAGGCTGCTGGTTTCAAAAATGTGAAGAAGGTCGAACATTTGATGGGGGTAAGTGCGCAGAAGTAGTGATGAAAGGCTGATATATTTTTCCTTAATTTTTGCCTAATCGGATATCTCAGCCATAATTATTCATTATGTGAATTAAAAATGGTGAGGGATCATCTTGATTAAGTCTACAGCGCTTACGACGGGCACAAAAAGCGATAATGAAGAACGGCTAGAACTTATTATCAATGCGACGGGCGTTGGTATTTGGGATTGGCAAGTACAGACTGAGGAGTTAACGTTTAATCAGCGCTGGGCTGAAATTATCGGTTTTAAGGTGGCAGAGCTTCAGCCTCTGACATTCGATACGTGGGCTAATAGTGTCCACCCTCATGACTTACCTCGTGCGAAAGAACTGCTAAAAAAACATTGGAGTGGCGAGATTGATCTTTATACAGTCGAAATCCGTATGCGGCATAAAAGAGGGCATTATGTTTGGATCTTAGCTTCCGGTAAGGTTGTAGAGTGGGAAATAGACGGTAAACCCAAGAGAATGATTGGTACTCATTTAGATATAACCGAGCGTAAAGAAAGAGAGCGTGAGCGCTCTATTGCCAGCCAACTATTACAAGAATCTCAAAAAGTCGCCAAAGTTGGGGGTTGGGAACTAAACCTTGAGACAGGCCTTCTCACTTGGACGGCCGAAACCTATCGCATTCATGAAACCTCTCCCGAACAATTCGATCCCTCTGTTGATGCCGGCGTTGATCATTTTTTACCGGATTCTCGTGAACAAATTTCTTTGGCTTTAGACCGTGCTATTAATAATGGTGAAGGCTACGACTTAGAGCTTGAAACTTATACGGCCAAAGGCCGAAGAATTGATGTGCGCACGACCTGTAATGTTACCCAAAAAAATGGGGTGACGGTTCGCTTAACCGGAATATTTCAGGATATTAGTGAGCAGAAAGACATTCAGCGTAAGCTTGAGATGAGTAATCATAATCTTGAAGAAGCAAATACAGCGTTGCAGCTATCTGCGCATTATGATGCTCTTACTGAACTTCCCAACCGAATTTTACTCTCTGATCGCATGCAGCATGCAATGACTCAGTGTGCACGTCGCAATCAATTTGTGGCGATAGCCTTTATTGATCTTGATGGCTTCAAAGTTATCAACGATCGATATGGCCACAGTGCCGGTGATCAATTTCTACGAAAAATAGCCAATGAATTGAAGCTGTCGTTACGCCAAGGAGATACCTTGGCGCGAATTGGCGGTGATGAATTTGTGGCTGTGATAGACGACCTGAACGAGACGAAAGATAGCCATCCCATTCTAACTCGATTGCTCGAGGCTGCGACGACAGAGTTAGATATTTATGATAACCGCCTTAAAGTAACGGCCAGTATTGGTGTAACGTTTTATCCACAAAATAATTGCAGCCCAGACCAGTTATTAAGACAAGCTGATCAAGCTATGTATAAAGCGAAACAGCTGGGTAAAAATCGTTGGCATATTTTTGATCTAGAGCAGGATGTTGCGGTTAAAAATAGACACGAAGAAGTTGAGAGGCTTAGACAGGCATTACAGAATGAAGAGTTTGTTCTTTATTATCAGCCGAAAATAGATTTACGTAGCAATGAGGTGATCGGTATGGAGGCGCTTATTCGCTGGCAGCATCCCGAGCGAGGCATACTTCCGCCAGCTGCTTTTTTGCCTGTATTAGAGCAAGATCCTTTAAGCATTGACTTAGGTGAGTGGGTAATAAGGTCAGCACTCAAGCAGCTAGACCAGTGGCGTTTGACGCATATGGAAATGCCAATCAGTGTCAATATCAGCCCGTTACAATTACAGCATACTGATTTTGTATTGCGGCTAGAAAAAGTACTAAAAGAATTTCCGTTAGTTAAGCCAGAAAACCTTGAGCTTGAAATATTAGAAAGCAGTGCGTTTAAAGATATTGATCTGGTTTCAAATGTAATCGGTACATGCAAACAACTGGGTGCTATTTTTTCGATTGATGATTTTGGGGCTGGTTATTCTTCGCTAACGTATTTAAAACGCTTGCCTGCGGAGTACTTGAAAATTGATCAGTCTTTTGTGATCGATATGCTGGACGATGCTGATAACCAAACAATAATACAAGGCATTATTGAACTGGCGAAAGCATTTGACCTTAAGGTGATTGCTGAGGGGGTCGAAACTCCAGCCCATGGAGAACTACTTAAATCATTAGGCTGCTTTTTAGCTCAAGGATATGGCATCGCTAAACCTATGCCTGCAAGAAAAATCCCTGCGTGGATTATATCCTGGCAAGATAATCCTATGTTGGTCGATGGCAGTCTTTAGAAAAACTAATTCAGTTCAATACGCCTCTTTCATCCTCTCCTATTCTATCCGCATTGTTCAATGATTTTTCAACGTTAATTTTTCTCATTCTAATTGATAGCGCTTTATTTTATTGATTAATCCTTGGCGAGTTATGCCTAAGGCTTGGGCGCTATGAGTTTTGTTATCTTGATGTTGCGATAAGGCTTTTTTAATTAGTTTAATTTCCAATATTCTAACTTGTTCTTCTAGAGACTTGTCAGTTAGTTCAGAGATATCAGCATTCTGTGTATTGTGATTAGCCATGGTTTTATTAGCAGCCGACTCATCTCCTCGTATTAATTGAATTTCTTGTATTGTGATTTCATTTTGTAGACAAATCGCTGCTGCGCTTTCGAGAGTGTTTTTTAACTCTCGAACATTACCAGGCCAAGGCGTATTAAAAAACCATTGGCAGACGTTTTTATGAATGCTTAATTCTGTTTTGTATTTTTGGTTATACAAGTTTATGAAGTGATTCACTAACGGTGTTATGTCTTCTTTGCGCTCATCGAGGCAGGTAGTCGATATCGTGAGTCCTTTAATTCGGTAGTACAGGTCTTCACGGAAGTCACCAGATTGCACGGCGGCGGGAACGTTTCGATTGGTGGCGCTGATTAGGCGTATATCAATGCTTTCGAGTTGTCGGCTGCCTAAAGGGTAGTAGTTACCTTCTTGTAATACGCGTAATAGTTTTACTTGCATGGCTAAGGGCATTTCGCCAATTTCATCGAGAAATAACGTGCCGCCATCCGCGGTCGCTAATAGACCTTTGCGATCTTTTTCAGCGCCGGTGAATGCCCCTTTTTTATATCCGAATAATTCACTCTCTAATAAGTCTGCAGGAATAGCCCCGCAATGAACCGAGATGAAAGGGTTATTATTACGATCACTGCCTTGATGAATGGCATTGGCAATAATTTCTTTACCGGTGCCGCTTGGGCCTTGAATAAAAACAGGCACCTGAGTTGCAGAAATGCGTTGAATTAACTCGCGGGTATTTTGAATGGCTGGACTATTACCGATTAAGCCAAAGTTAGGCAGCTTGTTAAGCTGGCTTTGTTCGAGCTGTGATTGCTCAAGTTCTTGTTCTAGTTGAGAGACTTGTTTTAACAAACTGTGTTTATCCAACGCGCGGGCGATGATGATTTTTAACAGCTCTGGATCAACCGGTTTGCTAATGAAATCCCATGCTCCCATTTCGATGGCTTTTATCGCGAGTGCTCGATCGTCATGGCCGGTGAGTACTAATACTGGTACACCTTGATAATGATTTAACTTGGCTAAAGTATCTTCAGGACGAAAGGTTGGCGGCAGCGCAAGATCATGAATGATCAGATCAAAAGCTTGCTGCTTATTTTTGGCCTGGTGAAAGGTTTCTAAGCCATCGGTTAGGGTGAAACAGGTTTCTACTTGATAACCGGCTTGCTGTAACCATAAGCTGCATAGCTCACAGAATGCGACTTCGTCATCGACTAATAAAATACGTGCGCTCATTCTTCTATTTCCTGATGGCTAGCGTCTGGGCTAATACTTTTTATCTTAGGTGTGGGTAGGCTGACAATAAAAGAGACGGGCCAGCCTTGGTCTATTCTATGTTCTATTTGGCCGTGGTAGGCATCGACAATGCGTCTGACAATCGATAGTCCTAAGCCACTGCCGCCACTGCGTTGAGTAATGAAGGGTTCGAATAAGTGCGGCAACATATCGTCTGGAATTACTGGGCCATTATTATGTACTGTTATCACTAAACTGCTGTCGGTGTTGGTACTAGTAGGGTTACTTATACTGTTGTAAGAGATGTTGACTAGGATTTTTCCGGCGGCATTGGTTTGAATAAACGCGGCTGAATTTTCCAATAAGTTAATTAGAATTTGTTGTATGCGATCACCATCAAAATAATCAATAAGGCTTTCACAACTGTCTAGCTCGATGCTGACGTTAAACAGTGAATTTATTTGAGCAATAACTTGTTTGATCACCGGCACTAAATCGATTTCGCTAGGGATTAATTCAATCTTGCCCGCATACGATAATGTATCGCGAATCAATAGCTCGGCTCTCGTGACTTGGTTTTGAATGTGCTTTTTAATTACCGGGTCCGTTTGTGCTGAGGCCATGTTGATAATGTTAAGTGGGTTGCGCAGTTCATGAGCTATGGCTGCGGTGAGCCCTCCTAATTCTACAAGGTGTTGCTGTTCGACACGCTCACGTTCTGATTGCGCTTCAATTTTTGCAAGCTGCAGTGAACGTTCTAGTGAGGCGCAGGCATTAGGAATGAGTGCGCTTAACAGTTCGGCCATGTGCTGTTGTGATGGCGGCTGGTCTTGCCAACCATTAAGGTGACATTCCCAGTTGCCGCGTTTAATGCACAAAAACAATACGTCTTGCTGACTGTCTACTAAAGCATCGCCATTTGAACTGAGTATTTTTACACCTGCTTGGTTGCCATTCCATAAAGTCTCAATGGTGGTTGCCAGTGCTTTCCAAGAGGTGGCGGCATTGAGTTTTTGTAACCATTGATTCAGCGTGGTCTCATCGATAACGGCGCCTGGGTAAATTAGGCGATCGGAAAATTGCTTAGCAGGGCCATACAGTAGCCACGCAAATAACAATAATAAGCTGGAATACGAAAACAATTGCAGTGTGGGAACGCGGGCGAGTTCTTCTAAACCGACAGGGGCTAATAATGAAAGCATTAAACTCATGAATAGCATCGAGACGACTAATATGGCCAACCATTGGATGGCCTGGCTTACCCAGCGATTCACTTCGACTAAGCGATAGCGCACAACAGAGTACACAAGAAGAATGGTATAGGTGGGTAAGGCGAGCATGGGGTAGGGAAAAAAGTCGCTGCCTAAAGAAGGCAAAATAAAACTGGTGGCTAATAAAAACCCCCAGCCTCCTGATGCGAACATCGCAATAATGGAGCGACGCTTATTGCTACTGCGGTTGCTTTGACTGTTGTTGTCATTTGAGCTGCCTTTATTATTTTGATAACCAAACAATAATAAAATGTGCGCAATAATGCCGACGGCGACGGTATAGATAACATTAAGCCAACCAACGTTTTCAAGATAGAAGAAATGCGGAAAGACATTCCAAGGTGACAAGTGCCCACCACCAGCCCAAATGCTCAATCCGGTTACCGAGAGCGCGATGATATAAAGCAGGGGGGTGAAACGATAAAAATCATCAGATAAAGGCAAGCTACCCCGCAGCCATAACAGTACAAAGTGTAAGAAGCTGGTGGATAAGATCGGGTTGGCTAAAAGTAGGCCCACCGCGAGCTCAGGCTGGTTGTTTAAAGCGGCAATATGGCCTAAACACCATAAGGCCATAGAAAGGCAGAATGCCGCGAGTGCGCCTAAAGAAGGTTCTTCGTGGCGCTTCAACCAGAGCCAGCAGGCAGTAACCGTCGCTGAGATTAGAGTTATCCACATACTGGCGCTGAATAAGGTGATGAGCATTCGCTGTAAACTCTCTTTACGGATGTGGTGTCTACTTAGTTTACACCTAATGCGCTATGGCAGTCTTCTTTTATAGATTGTGTGTTTATAGATTTTATATTTGCGAATCAAGGCTGATGAATAGGAGCTTGCAGCCATAAAATAATTAAATGACAGGATTGGCACAGTTCCCGCAATCAACTAGCGTTAAAGGAGATCAAAAGAGTCTTCACATAATAATCTCTAAATTAAGGTACTGATTATGCTGGATGTTATTGCTGCATTGCCTGATAGCGCAATGTTGTCGCGGATTCAATTCGCTTTCACTATTAGTTATCACATCATGTTTCCCACGATTACTATTGGCCTATCGCTGTATTTGGCGTTTATGGAAGGGATGTGGCTGAAAACCCAAAACCCTGCGTATTTACAGCAGGTTAAATTCTGGATGAAGCCGTTTGCCATTACCTTTGGTATGGGCGTTGTTTCGGGGGTGGTGCTGTCGTATGAGTTTGGTACCAACTTCAGTAAATTCTCAGAAATTGTCGGCCCGGTATTATCGCCTTTATTAGCCTATGAAGTTTTAACAGCATTTTTCTTAGAGGCGGGCTTTTTAGGCATCATGCTATTCGGCTGGAATCGAGTGACGCCTAAAGTGCATTTTATAGCGACCTGTACGGTAGCGCTGGGCACGGTATCGTCTTCGTTCTGGATTTTAGCGGCGAATTCTTGGATGCATACCCCTGCAGGTTACGAAATTATTGATGGCGTATTTCATGTGACCAGTTGGATGGAGGTGATCTTTAATCCGTCTTTCCCTTATCGTTTAGCGCATATGTTATTGGCTACTTTCTTATCGGCATCACTTTTGTTTGCCGGCGTGAATGCGTATTACTTATTAAAGAAAAAGCATGTTGAGTTTGCCAAAATTGGTTTTTCTACCGCGATGATTGCGATTGTGATTTTAGCGCCAGTACAAATTCTAGTCGGTGACTTTCACGGTTTGAATGTTGCGCATAATCAGCCGGTGAAATTGGCGGCGATGGAAGCCGTTTGGGAAACTGAAAAAGGGGCTCCGCTGGTATTGTTTGCGTGGCCTGACCAAGAAGCTGAAAAGAATCTTTTTGAGATTTCGATTCCTAAAGTCGCGAGTTTATTAATCACTCATGAAATGGACGGTGAAATTGCAGGTTTGAACGAAGTAGATGCTAAGGATCGTCCGCCGGTGCCCGTTGTGTTCTTTGCTTTCCGTATCATGTTAGCGCTGGGTGGCTTGATGTTGCTATTAGGCCTTGCGGGTTTGTATGCGCGTAAGAAGGGAACGCTATACGAGAGTAAGCCTTTGCTTATGTTATCGGTGGCGATGATTCCTGCTGGAGTTATAGCAACGCTTGCGGGCTGGTATGTGGTTGAGGTGGGTCGTCAACCTTGGTTAGTTCAAGGCTTGGTGCGTACGGTTGATGTGGTTTCAGATTTGCCCGCTTCAATGGTTGCCTTTACTTTGGCGCTGTTTGTGGTTGTTTATACGACGTTATTTTTTACTTACCTTTATTTTTTCCGCAAGCTGGTATTGAAAGGGCCGATGTCTGTAGAAGAATGTCTAGCCAGTTTACAAGAGGATGGTATGGACGATGATGACCTGCCTGCAACGTTGAATCCCGCACAAGTAGATGTGGGGTATAACAAAGAGTTATCCGACTATCTTACTGATAAGGGAGAGAAATAATGGATATCGCATTGGTGTATTTGTTGTTGATTGGCTTTGGTATTTTGGTTTATGTATTACTTGATGGTTTCTCATTGGGCGTGGGTATTATTTCACCGCTACTGAAAAAATCTGAAGGCAATGACGAAAAGGGCATTGCGATGAAAAGTTTATCGCACATTTGGGATAGCAATCAGACATGGTTGGTTTTTGGTGGCGTCGTACTTTTTGTCGCCTTTCCTGCGGTGTATGCCTTCGTATTATCGAATCTGTATTTGCCAATCATCTTGATGCTGGTGGCGTTAATATTCCGCGGTGTGGCATTTGAATTTAGATTCAAAGCGGATGCTAGTCAAAAGTGGTGGGACTTAAGTTTCTCATTAGGTTCGCTTATCGCAACGTTCTGCCAAGGGCTTATTTTAGGAGCTTTAGTCGGAGAGATGTCGAGCCACAAAACAATGGCTGATCCGGTTGAATGGCTAACGCCTTTTTCTATTCTGACTGGCTTTGCTTTGGTTGCTGGCTATTCCTTATTAGGGGCTTGTTGGTTGGTTCGTAAAACAGAAGGTGAGTTACAGGCCCGTGCAAAGAATATGGCGAAGTTTTTATTAATAGCGATGCTAGGATTTTTAGCGGTTGTGAGTATCTGGATGTTATTAGAGCAGCCAAGTATTGCAGAGCGCTGGTTGGTATTTCCTGATAGCTTAATCTTAGTGCCACTGCCTCTGTTAACGATGTTCTTTGCCTTTAAAATGTGGGGACTGTTAAAATCAGATGAAGATCCTGGGTTAAAGCCTTTAGGTCTGGCGATGGGATTATTTATGACGGCTTTTGGTGGCTTGGTTGCGGGAGTTTTTCCTTATATTATTCCAGGGCGATTAACTATTTGGGAAGCGATTGCCCCTGATAAAACAGTGTATTTCACCTTGGTAGGTATTTTAATATTCATTCCAGTTATTATTACCTATAACATTTTTAGCTACCGCACTTTTAGTGGTAAGACTTCTATGAAAGATGGCTACTAGTGTGAAGGATAGGTATTAATTATGGATACATTGAGTTGGCAAGATAGAATAAAAAAATCGAAATCGCTTAATGCGATAATACTCTATCTTGCGGGAGTATTTAGTCTGGCAGTGGTCGCCTATGGCTGTAAAGCATTGCTGAGTTTACTGTGAGTTAATTACTATAAATTGTGAAGATGAATAGAAGTCCAATGAGAAATTATTGGGCTTTTTTTTAGTCTGTAAACTATTAAGTTGTTCTCGTTAGAGATCGTTGCCTTTACAATGCAGTATCGCCACTTACAGTATCTATTCCATGTCTGAATTATCATTACTTCAATGCAGTTTGATTGCCCTTATCTTTATCTGGAGTGGTTTTGTACGTTCGGGCTTGGGTTTTGGCGGTGCAGTATTATCACTGCCTTTTTTGTTATTGGTGGATAATAGCCCTCTGGTGTACTTACCGATTATTGCGGTGCATTTGTTGTTTTTTTCATCGCTAACTGTTTATTGGAATAACCGTAAAGTTAAGCTGCAATCCAACGAGGTTTCGAACAGCGCCAGCCCTTTAAACAACAGCCCTTTAAGCACTGTCGATTGGGTCTACTTGAAGTATGCGCTTGGGATTATGATCATCCCTAAGTTGATAGGCGTGTTTGGTTTAATCACTCTGCCGCCTGAGTTAATGAGCAGCATCATTTTTACAATAGTCGGCTTCTATGCCTTGAGCTATATTTTTAATCGGCCCTTTCGCAGTACGAGTAAAGCATTGGATATCTTTTTCTTAATGCTCGGTGGTTATATTAGCGGCACATCACTCATTGGCGCGCCACTGATTATTGCGGTGCTGATGACCCATGTGGCGGCGCATCAGCTACGGGATACGTTATTCACTTTGTGGTTCATCTTGGTAGCGATAAAAATGGCCGCATTTGTTTGGGCGGGTATCGATCTGCAATTAATCTATGCCCTGATGTTATTACCCTGTGCGGGTATTGGCCATGTACTGGGGTTAAAGGTGCACGAGCAAATTCTAAAGGCGGAAACTAAAGTGTTTTTCCGCATCCTAGGCAGTGTGTTACTGGTTATTAGCGGCATCGGTTTATGGAAGGCATTGCTCAGTTAGATCTGGCTTCACTAGTCCTGACACTTGCTGCAAATCCGTTTTTCCAATTCTGCCATATGATTTTCAGCATGTTGCTTAATGATGTGAGTGATATGAGAGCGTAACCAAGCAAGTCCTTTGTCGGTATCTTGGCGTCTATGCCAATAGTTATTGATTTTCAGCGAGGTGATCTTGGTTGGCGGTTCTACTACGGCCAGCTGGCCGCTAAAAATGGCATCTTCCATCGTACTGGAAGGGACAATGGCTATTAAGTCACTCTGGCTAATGAGTTTTGGTACTGCCGAGAAGTGGTTTACCGTCATAGCGACTCGGCGTGATAGCCCGTATTGGGCCAGTACTTCATCGGTATAACCTGAAGCCTCCCCTGATAATGAGACTAATAGATGATCGCTGCTGGCGAATTCTTCTAGGGTAAAGTCTACTTGAGTCAAAGGATGATCAGGGCGCATCACGCAGATGTAGCAAGGGCTATAAAGGTATTCACTGCAAATAGCATCGTTACTCTCGAGCAATGCCCCGACCACTAAATCAACTTCAGCGTTATCCAATAAATCGGTGGCATTACCGATGGTATAGGGAACGGCATGGATATTAATGTTCGGCGCTTGTTGTTCGATGATTTTGCGTAGCGGTGCCCATGCAGTATCAATGATGGTATCAGCCGCGGCGATACGAAAGGTACGCTGACTGCTTGCGGGATCAAACCCTTCAATATCCACCGCTTCTTCTAGTTCTATTAAGGGGTTTCTGACTCTTTGCCATAGATTTTTGGCATAAATCGTCGGCTGTATGTTGCGGCCATCTTTTATGAACAGTTCATCATTCCAAGCTTGGCGCATACGAGATAAGGCATTGGAGACTGCGGGCTGAGTCAACTCAAGTCGATCGGCGGCGCGAGTAATAGAGCCCTCTGTCATGATAGCGTCAAAAATGACCAATAAACTGATTTCCTGATGGCGCATTAATTTGATCTCTTTTCTTCTTAGTTGAGGAGTTCTATTAACTAGTGGTTTCTAATGAGTAACGGCTTTTTTTTAGCCTTTTATAGAGTGGCATAAGCCTAATCTAATGAAAACTGAATTCACTGTTCCATAATAGATGATTAATACATCACTAATAATAATGTTTAATGCACGCAATCATTAATATATCTATTTGTTGAGTCTGTGTCTGGGCTCTCATATTCTTTAAGGGGAATAACGATGCAGTTAAACCAAACGTTCAAAGTAGGCTTGTTGATGGGCAGCCTTAGCTTGCTAAGTGCTTGTGGGGAGCCGAGTGCTCAACAAGTACCACAGCAAATGGCACCTGCGGTATCGGTTGCTGCGGTTGTTCACCAACGTATTACAGAATGGGATGAGTTCACCGGCCGCTTAGAAGCGCCAGAAAGCGTGTCGTTACGCCCTCGTATATCCGGTTATATCGATTCAATTGGGTTTAAAGAAGGAGCCATTGTTAAGGCTGGTCAGCCTTTGTTTTACATTGATGATCGTTCCTATAAAGCAGAGGTTCGTCGTTTAGAGGCTGAATTAGCCGATGTTAATAGTCAGCTTAAATTGGCTAAAAGCACTTTCGTTCGTGCCAATGAGCTAACTGAAAACAACGCTATCTCAGTTGAGCTATTTGATAGTCGAGCTGCTGACTTAGAGCAGGCTAAAGCGCGTTTACGTTCTACTTCGGCTGCGCTTGAAATCGCCAAGTTGAATTTAAGCTATACCAAGGTGACTGCGCCGATTACTGGCCGAGTTTCTCGTGCACAGATTACTGCGGGTAACCTTGTAAGCGCTGGGCAAACGGAGCTTACAACGATTGTTTCGGTTAATCAGGTATATGCCTATTTTGATGCTGATGAGCAGACTTATCTTAAATACATTAAATTAGCGCAAGAAGGGACTCGCCCGAGTTCTCGTGACGTGAAAAATCCTGTTTACATGGGATTAGCGAATGAGTCAGGTTTCCCTCATGAAGGTTATATCGATTTTATCGACAACCAAGTGAATCCAGCGACAGGGACTATTCGTGGCCGTGCGGTATTTGAAAACCCGGAAGGTAATTTCATACCTGGCTTGTTTACTCGCATTAAGCTCGTTGGCAGCGCTTCTTATGACGGCATTTTAATTGATGATAAAGCCATTGCGACAGACCTGAGTAACAAGTATGTATTGGTACTTGATGCTGAAAACAAGGTGCAGTATCGCGCGATTATATTAGGCGAAAAACTGAACGGATTACGCATTGTTAAATCCGGTTTAACGGCAGCCGATTCTATCGTGGTTAATGGTTTGCAGCGAGTACGCCCTGGGGCACAAGTTGCGCCGGAAGTTGTACCCATGGCACAAGCGGATGAATTGAAAAATTTGCAAGCTCAGCAACTACGTATTGATGATAGCTTGAAAGTTTTAAATACAGCAACGCTTGTGTCCGAAGCATCTGTGGTAGGTGGTTAAGATGAATTTCTCCTATTTCTTTATTCAGCGGCCGATTTTTGCGGCGGTGATTTCGATGATGATTTTCATCGCGGGCGCCTTGGCAGTCTGGGAATTACCGATTACCGAATATCCCGAAGTTGTGCCACCAACCGTGGTGGTTACCGCTTCTTATCCCGGTGCTAACCCTAAGGTAATTGCCGACACGGTGGCATCGCCGTTAGAACAAGCCATTAATGGCGTTGAAGATATGATTTATATGTCTTCTCAAGCGACGTCTGATGGTGGCATGTCTTTGACTGTGACTTTTGCGATTGGTACTGACCCAGATGATGCGCAAGTTTTAGTGCAGAATCGAGTAGCCCGTGCTTTGGCGCGTTTGCCTCAAGAAGTGCAGCGTATTGGTGTGATCACCAAAAAGTCTTCACCTAACCTAACCATGGTGGTGCACTTAACGTCTCCTGACGATAGATACGATATGTTGTATTTATCGAACTACGCGATTCTTAATGTAAAAGATGAGTTAGCTAAAATAGAAGGTGTGGGTGATGCGGCCATATTTGGTGCCGGTGAATACAGCATGCGTGTTTGGTTGGACCCTGCCAAAGTTGCTGCCCTAGGTCTTAACCCAGGTGATATCGTGGGCGCATTACGTGAGCAAAATCAGCAAGCCGCTGCGGGTACTTTAGGGGCTCAGCCTTCTGGAGAAAATGACTTTCAGTTATTAATTAATGTGAAAGGTCGCTTAACCAATCCTGAAGAGTTTGGCGACGTGATTATTAAAGTCGGCAGCAAGGGTGAGATTTCTCGCTTGAAAGATGTTGCCCGTATTGAGCTAGGCGCTAACACTTATGCTTTGCGTTCATTACTTAATAATAAGCCTGCGGTAGCGATGGGGATTTTCCAAGCTCCGGGATCAAACGCGATTCAAATTTCTGATGATGTGCGCGCCAAGATGGATGAGCTGAAGCAAGTATTTCCAGAAGGTGTGGATTATTCCATTGTTTATGATCCTACTATCTTTGTACGCGACTCGATTAAAGCTGTTATTAATACCTTGCTAGAAGCCTTATTGCTGGTGGTTTT
>MAAB01001392.1_pt1 | contig 25187 bp, 24 predicted proteins | sample 1115991 | NCBI WGS metagenome assembly MAAB01 (sample SAMN04961124, study PRJNA320927) | seawater metagenome | isolation source: sample BD02T18 sea water enriched with oil for 18 days | place: USA:Gulf of Mexico | collected 2013-07-27
AGGCAATGTTATAGATATGAATCTGGATGAACAGGGTTTTGATATTGCAGTGAAGAATATGCGGCGCGACGAGCGATTAGATAGCTTTGATCAATTGCTATTACTTCTCAAAGCATTGATGCGTAACAACGGTATTAACGGCTTGTCGCCTTACTCAACGCTAGATATTGTTCCAGCATATAAAAAGGGGCATTTTGTTTTCATCCCTGAAGATTAAGAGATGAGGGGTGTTTGCTCAAACCTCGCGATCTAACAAAGCGCCGAGGCGTAGACAAATAGCCTTGGTTCTTAATTCTGAAGCAATGGTTACTGTAGCCGTGTTTTTGTCGTCAAGAGAAGCGTCCAAAGCATTGGGGTTACCATCAGGGGCGCTTGATAGAGCTAGGGTTAATGGAAATCTAGTAGGGGAAACGCCGCCTGTGTATCTCAAAACAGGAGCCTACTACAGATATGAAGTTAAAGAATTAAATCTTTGGAGAGAAAAATTTAAAAAGAAACATCAAAAGTAAAACAGCAAAAAGCCCCAAGATGCTACCAACACCTTGAGGCTTTATGTCCCTACTAAAAGTAAGAACGTGCTTTAGCTCCTCAGCCGAAACACAAGTGTAGCAATTATCTAATGTAAGGGGTAGGTAACAATGCAAGGCATTAAGGGCGAATGGGTATTACGGCTTTTAACACCAAAAGGGGCAATGATTGGAGGCGTTGGGGGTGGCGTACCGTCAGTAGTTGCAGAGGATGTATTAAGGGCGTTAAGCGCTAATGGGATTGTGGGGTTTGAGTTTGATTACTTAATGGCGTATTTATCTAGCGACGTGACAGACCAAGAAGTTAAGCGATTAGAAATTGATGCGTATATCTGGGCGGCGGGCATTGCGGCAAAAAATGATTGGAGAATGCAGAAGAAAAAAGAAGTGTTACGCCCGTGTGCTTTGAGCGCCGTTAGAGAAAGATTACAGCCGGAAGTTACGCGCTGCATCTCGTGCAAAGGACGCAAAATTAATAAAAAAAATAAAAAATGTTCTGCATGCAATGGTTCGGGGGTTAAGCGCCCCAGGAGTTCTTATTATTTTGAGGCTTTAGGGGTGAGTAGGCAGCAGTGGGTAAGTGTTTGGTTTGAAAGGCATAAATCAATAATGATAGAGTTGGATTCGATCATTGAAAGGGCGGCGAGAGTGGCAAGTAAAACGGTAAATATAACAAGAGAATATGAATTAAAAATGGCTGTATAAACGTCCATGCCTATAATTATTTACAGTTTCGTGTTTACAAACCTTACAAAACGGCATATTCTCGCTCTAACGATGGGAAATAACGCCTAAACACAAATAAAGAGCAAAAGCGCAATGTAAATAACTACACAGTTTCTCTACAAAATAGATAAAAAGCCGGTTGGAAACTTCCGGCTTTTTTTGTGCCTTTCGTCCGGGTTTACTTCCCTTGGTAAGCCAAACCCCTGGAAAGCCCCGGTCTAATAAGCCGGGGCTTTTTACTTTATGAAAATAAGGCTAGAGCGGTTTCTTCACGCAGATAACTTTACGTTAGGACGGTTATTTGTTGGTAACGAAGTATTTTTTACGATAGAGAAACCATGGAAAGATAACGAGCCTTTTATATCGTGCATTCCAGTAGGGAAATATATTTGCAAGAAGTACAGCTCAGATAAGTACCCGAACACCTATGAAATCACCGAAGTACCTAACAGAACTCAAATACTTTTTCACGTCGCTAATTATGCCCGCGATGTTCTTGGGTGTATCGGAATTGGATTGGGTGTTGGTTGCTGGTTTGATCGGGGGAATTTTCTACACGCAGTAACGGAAAGTGAATCAATGATTGGTGTGACTAACTCAAGAAATGCGGTTAACCAATTTATGGATCTAGTTGGGTCTTGCTTTGAATTTGAATTAGAAATAGTTGGAGGTGGGTCGTGAACATTTTTCAGTCGTTAATAAGCGGAGGGGCTGCTTCAACAATTGAGGCGGCAGATAGTCTTATTGATAATGCGTTCACTTCTGACGACGAGCGACTTTCGCGCGCAGAGGCGCTGGAAAGAATTCAGGCGACCCGTGATACTGCGAACATAGCGTTAAACGCGTTAGGTGTAAAAAGCTCAACGTTCTTTATCGCTGGCTGGCGTCCGGCTATAGGGTGGGTTGGTGTTTTTGTTCTGATTTATCAGTTTATAGTTTTCCCTGTTTTAGATGTTTTTTTTGATATGCCGAAGCCAATGGATGCTGACATGCTGTGGAATATGGTTGTTGGGATGCTTGGTGTTGCTGGCTTTAGAACTGTAGAGAAATTAAAAGGGAAGGCTAGATAAAATGGAGAGTTCAAATTCAATAATTAAGGTTGCTGCTTTTGTGGTGACTGTTATTGGTCTGGTGTCCACGCTTTCCTGGAGGCAGAGTGAAAGTGTGGATCGAATAAATCAGAGAATCGAAAAGGTAGAGCAGCGTGCAGACGCCGAGATAAAAGATCTAGAAGTTCAGCTTAATGCTGATCGCCTTAGGGCGGCAGAGAACTACGTAAGTTATGAGCATTTGGAAAAATATGTGCGCATACCAATGAAAGAAGGTTTTGAAAAATTGGAAAGATTGATTATCAGGGCGGCATCTAAGCAATGAAGATTAAAAGTTCAATCATAGGGCTGGTTTTATCCGTCTTGCTTGTTGTTGGGTTATCGCCAAGTCATGCGGCAATAGTTTTTTCAATAAAGCAAAGCCCAGCACAGGGCGGCATTCTTGACGGTCACTATCCGTTAGGTAATGCGCCCGAAACTTCTGTAGAACTTAACTCCTTATTGTTCGAAAGCTTTGAGGGTTACGCGGGGGATCTCGTTCCCATTCTTCGAACCACGGAAACCTATGGAGATGAGTACAAGTATTTTCAAAAGGATGCGGATACAAGCGGTGATCGGCGAGATGGTACTGCCTATATAAGTACAGCCAATCCATTGTTCGGCACTCGATCAATGCGCATTGATGTTGATACAGGTCAAATTAATGGGGGCAACGGGTCATCTGGTGATGCTGGCTCATTGTTCTTATCCTATTACAACCAGAACAACGCAAGTGAGTATTCGCAACTTAGGGATACGGTAACAGGCTGGCAAAATAAAACGTATAACATGATGCGGTACTGGATATGGGTGCCCCCGTCTACTGTTCCGGCTACAACATCTGCGTCTGAAGCAGCGGGGGGGATGCCATACACGCATAACGCTGGTCAACCTGATGGCGCTAGTAATCATGATATTGGTTTTTACTTGCGCCGCCCTGGTACAGGCACTGGTGAAAAAGAAACGGATAACTTTAAGCTCTACCACTATTACAATCTGGATTATGTAAATAACTGGATTTGTGTGGAAGTAGACACGTATCCTGATGCGCAACGTGGTGACGATGAATCTGATGGTGATCCAGGCAATTGGTTATACCCGATGGAAAATACCTTTCGAGGTAATGCTCCTTATGCTGGGTATACTGGTGACACTCAGGCAGAAAGCTATTTTGACATGGTTACCTATTGGTACATCTCCGATAGATATGGCGTCAGTAGTTACCCATCTACTTGGGATATCGACGGGCTAGAGTTTTACACCGAAGACTACAACGATGTCGATTTCGCTAACATCAAGGGCGTCGCGCACACTTTCCGTAAAGATGCAGGGAATGAAAATACACTCTGGGTACAGTGGGGCCGTAATGAAAATGTATCTAAATCTGTAGGTATTTACTCAGTTAAATACGCCTACTCTAGTTTTTATGAGAACGGTGGTTTTGCTGCGCACGGTACTTCAGCACCAACCAGTAAATCCCAACAAGCTTGGGACGCTGTTCAGGGTATGAACTCTGGTGGGCACAACAAGGTGCATTACCAAACCGATCAAATTCCCGTATTCGGTCAGAAGTATGTATATATCGCAATTAAAATGAACTCACAAGCAACCGCATTTAGGGAAGTTCGTATCCCGTTGACGCCTGCTGGCTATCCAAACTAGAAGGCTTATAACATGGCTACGCATTTACTCGGCGTTGAATATGCCACCGTTCAGGGTTGGTATACTGCGGAAAGAAATACACTTGACCCTGAAGGCGCAATACTTCACCTTCCCGCCGGCACAACAACACTAATAGCCAAAATACAGTTCCGTTACGGTTCTGCTGCTATGACTATAACTTGCGCCCCTGGCGCGGAATGTGTTGGTGATGTAAGGGCCGTTACTCTACCCTCTATAGCTGTATTAGATGTCGGCGGTTTTGACCTTGATTTCCGTGACGACAATTTAAAGTTCTTGGATGTATATGTTAGGAACTTCGATTTCACGAGCACAGGCGATACCTATAACGAGCTGACCTTTGAACGCTCCGTTGCTGAAGGCTATTTTGATATAGTTAATAGTGCCAATAATATTAACTTTATTGATTCTGTTGCCGTGCAGCGTCCAGGTGATGCCAATGGCAACGCTGATAAGGTAATTGATTTACAGGGCGCTGTGGGCATTACTGCTTTGCGCTCATCCTTTATTAATGCTGCTGGTGGTGTGTCTGCTGCTAGCGCTGCTGTATTGTCGCGTACAACCGGCGCAAGCTCGTATAATCAGTGTGTCATACACTCGCCAACTAATCCCGCGTTTCTGCTTAGCTCAGGTACTGCGCCAACAAATAGCGCTAACAACGCTGCCAGTGATGCCACTTTTAATGCTTATGGTGCTCTAAGTTCTGCCGTTACGTCTGATGATTTCATGGACTTTGATGCAGGAGATTACCGGCTTAAGTCTGAGAGTGTTCCTGCGCTTCTTGGCGGTGGAATCGGCGCGTTTATTCAGCCTATTATTAATGAAAACCCTGTTCTAGATACGCCGTTAGGTAATCTTTCTTTTGTAGAAGGCTCGGTTGGTTTTGTTGATCTTGATGGAAACTTTAGTGATGCTAACATAGGTGACACATTAACGTTTTCTGATCCAGTTCCCGAGCTTCCGTCGGGTTATACTTTTGATAATTCGAATGCAAGAGTTGCTCGTGATGGATCGCAGGTAATAGCAGCCCAGGCTACGTTTACAATCACCGCGTCAGATGGTCATGGTGGAACTGATGCAGTAGGAACCTTTACACTAACAACAACGGCAATTGTTCCGGCTTTAAATAGCATTGATACAGATAACGTAATTCAAGCAGGTCAAACCGGAATTGCAATTGCTACAGCGGGCTTGCCTGCCGCGCAACCGGCTGGATTGGTTATACAGTTAAGCGGCCGGGATTTAGGGCTAGAGTCATGGAATAGTGGCCAGCCAACTGTAACCGTTGGCACTCATATTAATCTCCCTTGGTGGGCGGAAAATTTACAGCTAAGCATGAATTATGTAGGGCTCGTGGATGGCCCTATCACGTTAGACAATGTGACAATGCTAGGAATCCCTGGTTGGATTGAGGCAACGTTTAACGGTATTGCTCCAGTTCCAGATGGGGAAAGTGGAACAGAGTCATTTCACGAGAAAGCGCAACTTGATCCAGAGGTTGGCGAATATGAAATGCTTGAGGGTGATATTGTTGTACTTGAGCAAATTGGTGACGTTACTGTCGATGAGCAAACGATTGTTACTAAATCAAGTGGAACGTCAACGGGGTATTATAAGATTTGGCGTGCAGCTATTGGTGCGTTTACAGGTGTCAGTACCTATACTTTTACAGATGAAGGTGTGCCGGACGCGATTAACCAAGGGCCTGTTGTAACAGCGCCAGCCGATGACTCAATTGAGTTTGCCAATGGCTCAGGTGGTCTTGCAAAAAATGACCCTGCATTGGTTGCCTTGCTTGCGACAGCGTCGGTTTTTGATGATGTTGATACGCTTACCGTAAGCGCTGATTTGTCGGGGTTTGCTGACCCAATACCGGCGGGCACAATCACAGTACAGTTTAATTCAACGGCTGACGCTGGTGGGTTGATTGGTAGCGATACCATGCAGCTCGTTATCTCTGAAGCAGCCGCAGCAAATAACCCGCCAACATTCACGAATAGTGCGCCCACCGTCGCTACTGTTGGTAACTTGTATTCATTCGCACCAAGCACTAACGATATTGACGGCGACACGGTAACGCTAACAAGCATAACGCTTCCATCCTGGCTAACGCTTGCTGGTGGTTTTTTATCTGGCACTCCAGCGGAGAGCGACATAGGAACTCATTCAGTCACTTTGTCTGGAAATGATGGGAATGTTTCTACGCCGTTAAGCTTTAATGTTGTGGTGAGCGCTCAAGGCTTTAGCTATCCAGAGGACCGGGTATTTAAGTTCGCTTCAACGCTTATGCCTTCGTTAGTTGTTGGTGACACATTCAGAGGGCGCGGGACTTTTTGGGCTGGTGTGCCTAATGCTGTTTACGGTGTTGGCTCTGCTTCTTCAATATCAGCGGCTATCATATCGGCAGATCATACCCAGCGTTATTGTGATCCCGTTGTGCAGAGCGTTAGCGCTGTCGGTTCTGATTGGGATAATGGGATAATTGTTGTTTCGTTGCCCAAAGATATTGCCGCGCAAATAAGCGCCCACATTAAAAAGAAAGAAACGGCCAAGGTTGAGATTCAAGTTACGATAGATGGTGAAGACTATACGTGGTTCTCGCCTGTTCAGTTGATACCGGGGCATATTTAAGTAGTGCGCATATCAATACAGAGCAACCTAAAGAAGCTAACAAAGAACCTTAATAATATTCAAAAGAAGCAAATTCCGTTTGCTACTGCAAAAGCGTTAACAGCTACCGCCATAGAGGCAAGGGCAGCGGCAAAGAAGGCAATGGTTTCGAAGCTTGATAGGCCGACTCCTTGGACGGTCAGGGGCGTGCTGTACGAGAAAGCAACAAAGCACAATCTGAAATCAGCAGTGTATATCAAGGATGACAGAGCAAGGTATCTTAAGTGGCAAATTTCGGGCGGGACGCGTAAGGCTCGCAATAAAGCTTTGTTAATTCCCGGAAATATTAAGCTTAACAAGTACGGCAACCTGCCGCGCAACAGAGTGGCGAAGCTAAGGGCTAAGGACAATGTCTTTAGCGGCAAGGTTGACGGGGTGGGTGGTATTTATCAGCGATACAAAAGGAAAGCGCCGAAGTTGTTGGTGTCGTTTGAGAAACAAGTTAAGTATGGCGTCAAGTATCCCTTTGGAAAGATAGTAAAGGGATCGGTTAGGCGTAACTTTGAAAAGAACTTTAGCAATGCGCTGGCACAAGCATTGAAGACAGCGCGGTAATGCGAATGGGGCGGAATATGCACGCATATGGGGCGAAAAATAAAAAAAGGTACTCCTGGGAATATGCCCACTGAGGGTAATTCGCACCTCGACGTTTTAGTATATACGGGGCAACCCGAAACCCGTGGCCGGGGCCGCCTCAGTAGGTACGAATAATGGCAACACAAAAAGACATTTCCGAGCACCTTGGTGTAGGTGAGCGGCACATTAGAAAGCTTCTCTCTAGCTCAATACTTCCGGCGTCTAAGGGTGCCGGGGGGTATGACATTAATGCGTGCAGAATGGCGTATATAAACTACCTCCGCAACCTATCAAAATCCGGGGGTGAAGAAGCGGCCACGCCTACAGATGCAATTGATATTGAAGAGGAGCGAGCCGGACTAACAAAGGCTCAAAGAATTTCGCAAGAATTGAAGAATGAAATTTTAGAAGGGCGCTACATGCCCATCGATACCATTCAAGAAATCTTATCAAAAATACTTATACAGGTTGGTGGCATATTGGCGGCGCTACCTTTGAATCTCAAACGCAAGCACCCCGAATTAGAAAAGCGGGTAATTGATTCTATACAAGCTGAAATCATCAAGCATCAAAACGAGGCCGCAAAGCTTGACGAGTACATAGAACAGGCTGTTTATGAGAGCATTGAGCAAGCAAGAGGAAGTTAGTGCAAGGGCAGCAATAAATGGAGTTAAAAAAGGGGTAGGTGTTTTATACACTGCGCCCCCTATGACTGCCGTTGAACATGCTGATGAAAATTTCTATATGTCGGCTGAGTCATCATACATTGAGGGCAAGTGGAAAACGGTTCCGTACCAAATCGCAATACTCAACGCGATGGGCAATGATGATATTGACGAGGTTAATTGGGTAAAGTCGGCGCGCGTCGGTTATACAAAGTTATTAGCCTGTGCCATTTCGTATTTTTCAGAACACAAGAAGCGAAACGTCATAGCATGGCAGCCGGATGACGGAGCGCGTGACGATTTCAGCAAACAACACATTGACCCGATGATTCGTGATGTTGGTGTGTTGCGCTCGATGTTTCCACACTTAGGTAAGAAGCACAAAAACAATACGATAGATTGTAAGGTTTTTGGAAATCAACGACAGCTACATTTAAAAGGCGGCAAGGCTGCCAAGAACTACCGGGAAAAATCTGTTGACGTAGCGATTTATGATGAGCTTTCAAAGTTCGACGCTGATATTGAAAAAGAGGGAAGCGCTACATTCTTAGGCGATAAGCGTCTAGAAGGTTCGGTATTCCGAAAGAGTATTCGCGGAAGCACTCCAGGTATTCAAGGCGTTTGCCAGATTGAGGAAGCAGCGGGCGAAGCGTCTCATTCTTTCGAACGGTATATACCTTGCCCTCATTGTGGCGAGCCGCAAGTATTAAAGTTTGGAGGTCGTGGTTTAGATTACGGCTTGTCTTGGAGTCAAGACGCAGATGATGACGCTAAGCCTGATACAGCGCATTACGTTTGCCCTCACAATGGCTGCATATTTTATTACGCTGATTACCTTGTTGCAGACAGCGACGGTTTTTACAAGAGTAAGAAGGGGCTAACAACCTACGACGGCTTAACATTTTACGACGAAGACGGAGCTATAGCACCAACACCTATAAGTGTAGCTTTTCACAACTGGGCGATACATTCGCACTTTTCACCATGGAGCCGGATCGTAAAGGATTGGCTTAAAGCCAAGCGAACGAAAGAAAAATTAAAGTCATTTGTTAATACGACCCTTGGCGAAACGTGGGAAGAGGACGAAGGCGAGAAGCTTGAGCCGGAAACATTATATGCAAGGCGTGAGCATTACCGTTCAGAAGTGCCAGTGAATAATTGTGTGTTGATTGGTTCTGTTGATACGCAGGGTGATCGTTTTGAAATTGAAACTTCTGCATGGGTTGCCGGGGAAGAAAAATACCTTATTTCATATGAACGGCTATACGGCGATTTATCCCGGCAAGAGATTTGGGATAAGTTGGCGCAAAGATTAAAGCGCCAATTTGTTACGCCTTCGGGTGTTCTGCTTGATATTAAATTGGTTTGCATAGATTCAGGCGGCCACTATACAGACGAGGTTTATGCCTTCTCTAAGAAACATGGATTGACTCGATTTATACCGATCAAGGGCGCGTCAGTAGCAGGCAAGCCCATTGCAGATTTTCGCCGCAAACGATCAGCTCAAGGCGTTTACTTGACAATGATCGGTACTGATACCGCAAAAGAAATAATCACATCAAGGCTAAAGATATTTGAGCCAGGGGAAGGCTATATACATTTTCCGGTTTCTGATGATTTTAGTGAGGAGTATTTCAAGCAGTTAACCAACGAGCGTAAGAAAAGTAAAGTTGTAAAAGGTCGGCGCGTCGTTGTTTGGGATGCAGGGGGGCGACGTAATGAGCCTTTCGATACCGCAGTATATAACCTTGCAGGAATCAGAATACTACAACAAAACTTTGGCTTGAATCTTTCGACGTATATTAACGGCGAGTGTGAAGATGTGCCCGAAGTTGTTGTTGCGCCAGTGGTGCAACAAGCGCAAAAAATACAAGATCAAAATTATTTAGGATACGAGGGCGATTGGATATGACCAGCGGCGATATACAAGACATCATTGATGACTACATAAAAGCTGAGCGGGCAGTTTTAAAAGGCAAGGCTTATACCATTGCTGGGCGCTCTCTGTCACGAGAGAACCTTTCTGAGATTCGAGAAGGTCGTCAAGAGTGGGAGCAAAAATTGGTTTCTCAATCTGCGAGACAACTAGGTCAAAATAGCAATTACTCAATGGCGGACTTTACTTGATGGGAGCATTTGATAAAGCGTTAAATATTCTTGGCGATGCGTCAGGCGTGGTAGATAAAGCTATAGGTTATATTTCTCCTAGCTGGGCGGTTTCTCGCAATAAGTCTCGGTCAATGCTTGCGGCGTATGAAGCGGTTAAACCTGGGCGCTTGCGAAAGCTACAAAAAGAATCACGCGGACCTGATGCGGTTATGTTTGGCGCTGGCGCTTCGTTGAGAGAACAAGCGCGGTACTTGGATGAAAATCACGACTTAGTTACGGGTATTCTTGATACCTTGGTCGTCCGTACAGTTGGGCCAAATGGAATAAATGTAGAGCCAATGGTTCGAGATGATGAGGGCGAGCCATTAAAGGAATTCAACAAAGAGCTATTAGACGGGTTTAATGAATGGTATGAACGACCCGACGTGACCGGCGAATACAGCGGCGGGCAGTGCGAGCAGTTAGCGGCTAGAACATGGTTTAGAGACGGCGAGACGCTCACTCAACATGTAATGGGGATGAAGCCCGGCCTACGGCATCCAACAAAAACACAATATCTTATTGAGCTTTTAGAGCCTGATTTACTGCCGTGGGACTATGAAGACGCAAAGGATAATATTGTTCAAGGTGTACAGAAGAATGCTTGGGGTCGTCCTACTCGCTATTGGTTTTATAGAAAACATCCAGGCGAACTAACAAGTTATAGAGTGACTCGCGCAGACGTTAAGCCGGTTGGCGCTGAGTTTATATCGCACTTGAAACTCACGCGCAGGATTCGACAAACTCGCGGCGTGTCAATTTTCCATAGTGTTATGACGCGAATTCAAGACCTAAAAGACTACGAAGAGTCAGAGCGAGTAGCCGCAAGAATATCAGCGGCTATGGCTGCGTATATAAAAAAGGGGAACCCTGACAGTTTTGTCCCTACCGAATCAACGAACGACCGATCCTTTAAAGTGCAACCCGGCTTAGTGTTCGATAGATTACAACCCGGCGAAGAAATTGGAACTATCCAAAGTAATCGCCCCAGCGCTTTGTTAGAGCCGTTTAGAAACGCAATGATTCGAATGATATCAAGCGGCACAAGAACAAGTTATTCAAGTGCAAGTAAAAGTTTTGATGGTTCTTATTCGTCACAGCGTCAAGAGCTGGTCGAACAATGGGATCATTACGCGACATTGCAAAGTGAGTTTATAGCGTCGTGGAAAATGCCGGTGTATAAAAATTATATTCGCGCTTCGATTCTATCAGGTCGCCATGTCCTTCCTGGCAACATAGATTTAAGCACGCTAACTAATGCGCACTATCAAGGACCGTCAATGCCTTGGATAGATCCTAACAAAGAAAGTCAGGCAAACGAGAGGGATTTAAGAATGGGCGTTAAGTCTCAGTCTGGAATTATACGCTCTCGAAATATCAACCCGTCTCAATTGCGCGATCAGATCAAGCAGGACAGAGAATGGGAAGAAGAAAACGACTTAGTATTTAGCGGCAATGCAAAACATGACTTGGTGCCGGAAATGCCAGAGGCGCAAACAGAAGAAAATAAACCCGGTGCAAATAGCGCTAAAACGGAAGAGGAAGAATAGATGACCGCTTTCAATGTTGAATTTGAAAAGTTAATTAATTTCGCTAGTAGCGTTGATACTAGCAAGATTGAAACCGGCATTCCTTTTGCCAAAGCCAGCGCAAGGCCTTTTTGGAACCTTGTTGCTATGGATAAGGGCAAAGCTGAGCTGTATATTCATGGCGTCATAGGGAATGGGTTGTTTGATGATGTTAGCGCCACAGACCTAATCAAGGAGCTTAATGCGCTAAATGACGTTAAAGAAATTACAGTATTTATTCGTAGCGAAGGCGGGTCCGTATTTGATGGTCTTGCCATCTATGACGCGCTAAGAATGCATCCAGCGAAGATTATTACAGAAGCTCAAGGCATAGCAGCGTCCATGGCGACAATTGTTTTTTCGGCTGGTGATGAGCGGCGGATGTCTGAAAACTCTCAGTTAATGATTCACAACCCGTGGACAGTGGCGGGAGGTGATGAACACGACTTTAGGGCTGTAGCTGACTTGCTGGGGCAGGCAAAGCAAATAATGCTCAACATATATCAATCAGTTTCGTCTTTATCTAGAGATGAGCTTGTCGCTGTTATGGATAAGGAAACTTGGTATACGGGTGATACTGCGGAGGCAGGCGGTTTCGCAACAGAGGTCACGCGCCCTATTGAGTTAGCTGCATGTATCACAGGCATAGATTTAAGCGGGTTTTCTCATAACCCATTCAAAGATTTACTAAACCAGTCGGTAAAGTCCGACAGCATAAAAGAGGAAAGCACTATGCCGAATACGGCCACCCCTAACGCGTTGGACGACAAAAACCTAAATGTCGATGTTGATGCAATCGCGGCGCAAGCTGCAACAAACGCTCTAGCAATGGAAGCGAAACGACAAGGAAGCATCCGCGGTATTTTCGGACACTTCCAAGGGCAAGACGACCTGATGAACGAATGTTTAAGTGATCAGGGCTTGTCTGCTTCGGACGCTCAGGCTAAATTGTTGGCAGCGCTCAGCAAAGGAACGGAGCCGCTTGGTGCTGATACGCGAGCCACCACTACAGAAGATCAAAGCACAAAGTTTAAGGCTGGTTTTTCTAGCGCTATTCTTGCTCGTGCCGGTGTTGGTAAACATGACAGCGCTAACGAGTTTCGCGGCCTTACTTTAGCAGAAGGCGCTCGCGCTACCCTGGAAGCGCGAGGAATTTCAACCGGCCATATGGATAAGTTGTCCATGGTTGGTGCGGCGTTCACGCACTCAAGTTCTGATTACGGAACGTTGTTAGAAAATATTGCTAACAAGTCAATGTTAAAAGGCTTCGAAGAAACAGAGGAAACATTCCAAGAATGGACTACCCGTGGCGTGCTAACTGACTTTAAGGCAACTAAGCGCGTAGATCTAAATACATTCCCTGATTTGCTAGAAGTTGGAGAAGGGAGTGAGTACAAGTATGGAACTATGGGTGACCGTGGCGAATCAGTACAGCTTGCAACCTATGGCCGGATGTTCGGTATTACTCGTCAAGCCATTATTAATGATGACTTGAGCGCGTTTACTCGCATCCCTCAAAAGATGGGGCGTGCAGCGCCACGAACAATTGGTAATTTGGTTTACGCAATTCTAAACAGTAACCCCGCAATGTCAGATGGGACCGCTTTATTTCATGCGGATCACAAAAACTTAGGCAGTGGCGCGGTTTTAAGTTCTGCTTCTGTTGATGCTATGCGCGTGTTAATGGCTACCCAGAAAGACCCAGGTGAAAACGCAACAGCACTAAACATTAGACTCGCGCACTTAATTGTGCCGGTTCAGCTTGAAGGTTTGGCTAAAGTTGTTACGGAATCTGAAACTGAAATTTCAGCGACCAATAGCAACAGCAAGCGACCTAACAGCGTGCGCGGAATTGCTGGAGTTATATCTGATGCGCGTCTTACTGGTAACGCTTGGTTTGGTGCTGGTTCTGCCGCGATGAATGATACTGTTGAAGTGTCTTACCTTGACGGCAATGAGTCTCCATACTTGGAGCAGCAAGCGGGTTGGTCAATTGACGGTGTTGAATTCAAGGTTCGTCTAGATGCTGCAGTAAAAGCAATTGACTTCCGCGCACTTGCTAAAAATGCCGGTGCTTAATTAAACCATTTGGCTATTAATAAGCGGCCCTAATACCGGGGTCGTTTTATTTGAGGATTTAAAAGCATGGCTACAAATTTCATTCAAGACGGCAGCACTATTGATCACGCTAATAGCAGCGGCTCAACGATTTTATCAGGTGCGGTTGTTGTCATTGGCTCGTTAATCGGCGTTGCAATTGCCGACATTCCTAACGGTGAAAAAGGCGCGGTACGGATTGAGGGGGTATTCGAATTGCCCAAAGTTGAGGCGGCTGTTATCGGCACTGGCGAAGATGTTATTTATGACATTACCGCTCTTGAGTTTGACGACAATGCGGCCACTGCGGAGGCTGGTGGTGTGTCGGGCGCTTGTGTGGCTGTAGAGGCTGCTGGTAACGGCGCGCTTACTGTAAAGGTTAAGCTTAACGTTGGCGTAGGTGTTGTCGCTTAATTTATTGAGTGATCGTTATAAAAAAGGAGTTTAGCGGCTCCTTTTTTGTGAGTGGAAAAATGTTTGAAGATGATCTGGGTGTCTTTTTTGATCTTGACGGGCATGGCGTGGAAATAATCCTCGAAAATGGCGACATAATCACGGGAATATTTGATGTTCCGCTATTCGATGATAATGGGATTGCCAGCTCATACCCTCAGGCAATGTGTAAAACTCGTGATGTTGAGCATGTTAACGAGGGTGACAAAGTAGAGATTGTGGGCGTGATGTACGAAATCCGAAGCTGTCCGCCTGGAGATGGGACGGGCGTTACAATGATATTTTTAGTGAGGTAAGTTTTGCACCCGAGAAGAGGAATACGATATGCATTCGCGCAAGCTCTTGACTCTATAGCAGGGGTGAAGATTTATAAGAATCGCGTCCACTTAATTCCAGAAAGGTATTTGCCTGCAATTACCGTAATGTCTTCAGATGAGACGAGCGAGCGTCAATCAATGAGCATGGGAAGCGGCGGTGTTCTAAGTCGCACCCTGTCGATTATTTTGGAAGTGCGGGCGAGAGATAAGGAAGCGCTTGATGACGTGCTTGATGACTTCTCTGGGCAAATAGAGGACTTGATCAGCGTAGATCAAACCCTGGGCGGTGTTGCCCAATCGGCGGACCTGGTGTCAACGAGTTTTGATTATGTGGAGGAGCAGCCAGAAGGGATGGTGCAGCTCACCTACGACGTGATGTATTCAACAAACTAACAGGATATAAATTATGCCAGATTATATTGGTAGTAACGGTGCGATTGATGTGGGCTCTGCGGTTGGGCAGCTTGTCAGCTTTTCACTTTCTCAGTCAAACGGTGTCGTGGACAATACCGTTATGGGGTCAAGCTGGAAAGATTCACGCGCAGGGATGAATGAATGGTCGGGGCAGATGGAAGTTCTATGGGACCCGTCAGATGCGGGGCAGGACGCTTTATATGTAGGCGCTGAGATCGATGGAGTAAAGTTCCGGCCTCAGGGTAATTCAGCTTCAAATTCTGAATTTACCGGCGGGATCATTGTTTCTAGCGCAGAGTTGCCAGTTAGTATTGGTGAATTAATTAAGCAAACCGTTAGCTTTTCTGGGCGGGGCGCATTAGTAGAGGGTGTAATTGCATAATGGATATTAATGCGGCGTTAAATAGCTATATCAAGCAAACAAAAGAATATCGTAAGTGTCATTTTATCCCTGAGTTTGCAGGAGATGACGGGATGCCAGCGCAGCTTTATTCCTCTGCTGTCACTCTGTTGGATGACAAGAAAATTGGCGCTTTTGCACAGCAAAACTCTAGTCAGGAAACGCCGGGCGGGTTTGATTTGATGGTACAAACAATCATCTATAAGCTTGAGCTTGAAGATGGAAGCAAGCCCTTTAATGCTAGTATGCATGATCAAATATCGCAGCTACCTACGTGTTTTATTAATCGGCTGTATAAAGAGATTAATACGCGCCCAACGATAGAGGACCACAAAAAAAACTCACAGAAGACGGACGCCTCAAACTTAAAATAACCCTGTGTTTCCGTCTTAAAATAACCCTTTCACAATTAGAAGCCCTGCCTATTGAAGAGGTAGAGCTTTTTTTTGCTGCCTTGATTTTGGAAAAAGAGAATGCCCAAAAACGTCAGTAAAGTAACGCTTACCGCCGAAGATAAAACCAAGATTGCGTTTAATTCAATGCAAAGCAATATTTCGGGAGCAACGAATAAAGTCGCCATGCTTGCGGGAGGGGTGGCGACGCTGGCAGGAGTTGGCGGGCTTGGGTATCTTGTACAGCAGCAATTTGAAGCTATTGATTCGCTGGCCAAGTGGTCCGATAAGTTAGGAACCTCTACGGAGGCGCTAGCCAAGTTACAGTTTGCGGTTGGTCAAACGTCAGATGTCACAGATAAGCAATTTAACACCGCACTACAAAGAATGACGCGGCGTGTTGCTGAGGCCGCCAATGGCACTGGAGAAGCAAGAAAAGCAATTCAAGAGCTAGGGCTTGATGCGCAAAAGCTGAAGGATATGGGGCCGGATGAGGCATTTTTACAAATATCTGACGCCATGAAAGAAGTGGAAGGGCAGGGTGACAGGGTTCGTCTTGCGTTTAAGCTATTTGATTCTGAAGGTGTAAGTCTTGTTAATACGCTGGATGAAGGCTCTGAAAAATTACGAGAGTTAGGGCGAGAAGCTGAGTTGGCAGGGCTGGCAGTGAATCGCATGGATGCTGCCAAGATTGAGGCGGCCAATGACGCGTTTGATAAAGCGCAAAAGCTTTCTGTAGGGTTTGGTCGTGCCATTGCCGTGCAGGTAGCGCCAGTTGTGTCTGATTTGGCGAGCCGGTTTTTTAATGCTGCTGTTGAAGCTGGCGGCATGGGAGAGATTGTTAATAGCGGAATGGTGGCGGGCCTAAAAGTTATCGGGTTGTTTGGCGATGGTTTGCGAGGCATTCAGATTATTTATCAGACCTTGAAAGCGTTGTCGATGGAGTGGGTGACAAAGCAGATCGAAGCGTTAGCGTATGCGGACGAAGCGTTAACAGGGTTTTTGAATAAAATCCCTGGAGTGACTGCTGAAGTGTCGCAAGGGCTGAAGTATGTAGCGAACAGCTTAAGAGAAGAAACGGATGCGGCATGGGATGGGCTACATGAAAAAATGATGGCCCCTTTGCCTTCCGACGCTATTGAAGAATGGTATGCAAATGTCCAGAGGAAATCCGAAGAGGCCGCCTTGATCCTTGCAAAGGATAAAGAGAACTCTTTAGGTGCTGGTGGTGGCGGGGATGGAAAAGAAGAGGTTGATGCGCTCAAATTGAAGCTTGGGGAATTAAAGCTACTAACAGATACGCACCAAGCAACTACGGCAGAGTCTGAACAGTTGGCGTATTTGAAGCGCCTAGAAATGTTGCGGGAGAATTACGAAAGCGGCGTCATACCATCTTTGGAGGCTTACCACGCACACATTGCTAACGTTGCCCAAAAGCACCAAAACAAATTAACAGACATGACCAAAAAGGCTGCTGATAAGCGGCTTAAATACAACGGCAAGTCTTACAAAAATGAGACTGAAGCCGTGCTGGGCTTTATGTCTCAGCAAACATCTGGGATAGCGAGCGAATCAAAGGAAGCGTTTCAGCTTAACAAGCAGTTGGCCACGGCTAATGCAATGTTAAAAATGGGCGAGGCAGTCCAAGGCGCGTATGCATTTGGCAACAATGTAGGCGGGCCTTATGTGGGGGCCGCTTTTGCTGCGGTTGCTGCGGTTGTTTCATTTAAAAATATTCAACAAATACAAAGTCAGCAGTTTTCTGGCGGTGGGTCTACGGCATCTTATAACTCCTCTTCTGGTGTTATTTCCTCGCCAGCAGCCCCTACCGATATTGAGAGTGGTTCTTCTGTTGGTTTTGGTGAGGAATCGGAGCCTTCAGGCGGGCTTACTATCATCTTTCAGGGTGACGTTACCGGGCTCAATGAAAGCGATTTGGCTGATTCACTTATCGAAACGATTCAGGACAGAGTCAATAATCAAGATTTATTGTTGATCGAAGGCAGCAGCGCAAACGGGCGCGCACTGGGGACAGCGGCATGACGGCAGTAACTTATGTTTCAAAGCGTTCGGTGATCGAAAGTCATAGCATTGATTTGAGTTATGACATTGATTTGCCTCTATCGAGCTACACCCCGAAACCAAAAGCCAAAAAAAAGATGCATGAATCGCTTGGCGGCGGCGTGCAAACTATTCTCCATTCGATCTCGGATAATTACTCGTGCACCACTTCTTTGCTTGAGGGTGAGGAGTACGACGCAGCCTGGGAATTCTTTGCCTCAGTGATTGGAGGCGAGGTGTTTCAATTTGATGGCAAAGGTACAGCAGCGGCCCCCGACAACCCTGTAAGCGCTATTTTGGTAGGTGACCCCTTGCCGCGCCTTATTAATAAAATCCCTCAATATAGAATTACATTTACGGTACGGTTCATATGAGATCAGATAGTATTGAATATTCAGCGTTAAGCTCTGCGGTTCAGTTAGAGCCGGTGCATGTTATAGAGCTTTCATTTACGCTTCAGAATGATGATCAGGTATATTTTACGGACAGCGGAAATGTGCCTTTTCCAGCAGGCACTACCCAAATATTCCAAAATGTCGTGCGTTCAATTTCTGACACATCGCAAAGGCTCGACATTGAAAAGTTTAATGCCACCATTGGAAATTTGTCGTTTGGTCTAGTGGACGTAGGCGGGACAATTACGGATATATTGCGTTCAAAATCTGAAGCAGGAAAATCAATTTCACAAATGCGTGTTCGGATACATCGAGGCTTTGCGGGCATGGATTTTTCAAAGTTCTCAGTTGTGCAAACTCAAATTGTACAAAATATGCACCTAGACGCGATAAGCTATCGGTTTAATTGCCTTGATGTGCAGCGAACACAAAAGAAAACTTTGTTTAAGGTTAAATCAACCGTTCTGACGTCTAACGTGGCTGCTGACGATGATTTTATTAATGTTATTACAACGGATGGGCTAGAGACTGTTTTTCACGGCTCCAGCTATTCAGACGCCCCTGGCCTTAAAGTCGGGTACGTGGAAATTGTAGATGATAACAAATCTGAGGTTGTTCGCTGGGAGAGCAAAACGAGCACTGGCCTTATGAATATTCAGCGCGGGGCTTTGGGCACTCGTGCGCGCGACTTTTTGGCGATAGATAATAACGAGAATCGAAATATAGAAGTTCGAGAGCTGGTTTACCTTGAGCTACCCGCTGTTAAATTAGAATACGCTTTGTTAACGGGAAATTTGTTTAATGATGCAGGCGAGAAACTTCCTGATCATTGGAATCTTGGCGTTGATGCTCAGTATATTTCTACGGCACACTTTACTACGATTGGCGCTGATATATGGGACCCGCTAGATGATTCAAAGGGTAAGATGCTTCGATTTGTTGGCGTAGAGGACGAAGACGGAAAGAAGTTTATTGAAGCTGAGGTCAATGGGCCGCATGGTCTATTTAACATTGTTTTGGCAACAGGTGAGCTGGGTTTAAAGCGAGTTAGCGGTGTTTTATCGACAAGCCCTTACGGCGCAGTGCTTGATAAATCTAACATTAAATCGGTTGGACACATTCGGTACAAACACGATGCCATCATTAACTTAATACAGGTTGATTGGGGCTGGACGCATCGTGACGATGTTTACAAGAGAACAAACGCCTTTATTGATTCTGAAAGCGCGTCACTTTACAAAAACACCAAAATAAAAACATTTCAGTTTAAAGGGCTGCAAGGCCAGAAACACAGCGCGCATTCTATTAGAGATATGTTTGATGCTTACCGTGATCGCTTCTCTGGCCCACCGATAACCGTTCAATTAAAACTGATGCCACAGTTAAATGTTTTAGAAGTAGGCGATACTGTGCGCGTAAATCTAGAAGGTTTTGCAGACCATTTGGCCGACGGGTATTTAGATAGAACCTTTGAAGTTCAGTACATTAAAAATGATTGGATAAGCGGCGAGGTGGTGGTTGATCTATTTGCGTCTAGCCGAAAAGCAGGGGCGCTGGCTGATTATGGCGGCGGGGATACGGGAGTATATGAGCCTGTTTTTGCTTTGCCTGATGATTGGTATACGATAAATGGCACTGATATAGAGGCGGCCTATCCGGCGAATTTTAGTCGGGATGGCGATGTTGTTACATTAACGCAAGACCTTGAGGTGACGGGAGAAGGCCAGCTTTATGACTCCCCCTTTACAGGGTATCGAGACGGGGCTGTTTTCTATGTCAATGGGGATTTTGTAATCCCAAGCGGTAGACAGTTAACGCTGGCGCGGAACGGCATTTTTAAAACGAAAGGTTTTTTTACTTGCTGGGGAACTTTTAATTTGAGAGGCAAAGGCACCCCCGGCGGGACATTTACACCGCATGGAGACTTTCACGTTCGCGGCCCTTGGGGTGGTAACTGGTTTGACAGGGTAGACCTGTCATCATTTCGGTTTACTGGTGACGCCGATTCTGATGCGTTGCCAGGATTTATTTCAAAAAATATTCGCCCTCAAGAATCTTTAATTGTATTCGCTTCAACAAGGTACGTACAATTTAGGGCGGTTGCTGCCGCTCTTAATCCGTCGTCTATTAGCTACACAGGCTATACGTTGCCGCCCCCCCTGTCGCTGAAAAGTGATGTGCTTTACTCTGATATTGATTTTTTGTCAGGCTTGCCAATAAGGCTAGAAGGAGCGGGTGGCCCCGTTGGCGGGGGGTTATATTCTGGAACAATAATCGCTAACGGGGGAACAGAGCTTGATTTTACATTAAACACAGGGGCCGAAGGAGGGGATGGCGGTGTGGCCGGAGGGGGGGTTGCGATTTTTTGCCGAGGCATGGATTTTGGTGCGAGTGGTCAGCTAGATGTTTCCGGCGGGGATAGTCCGCAAAATTTAACGCCTGTAACAGAATTTCACAGAAGGCATGAACACGGGCATTTAGTTGCTCCGTGGGAGAGCGATTGGATTGGTCCGGTTTATGCGGGAGTGGGTGGCGGGGGTGGACCCGGTGCGGCGTATATTTTCGTTGATGGTACTGTTAATTCTCCACCGCTAATCAATGGAGAAACTATCCGAGCCGAGTATGGGATCAGCAAGCAACTGGGAGATGCAAAGGCAGGCGATGGTGGTTATAGGCAAGCTATACCGCTCTATGGCGGCGCTGTTTCATGCTATGCCGTAGGTAACGATCAGGCATACGAAAACAATTGGGAGGCTCATGTAAGGCTCCAAGTGCTAACGCCACACATTGATGCACAGCCAGATATAGAAGTGGAGACTGACCAGCCGCTATCTATCGTATTAAGTGAAAAAACTAATACACCAATAACGCCAGCGGGGGATCAGTCGTCTATTGAGGTAACTGTGATGCCACCAACGACAGGGAATTATTCATATTCACACATACAATATCGCTTGCTAGGTGTTCTCGCGTGGTCTGATGTTGGTCCGGCAGAGCCCGAAACGGCTTTTCAGGTTCCTAGTGATGGGTCAAGTTATCAAGTTAGGGCGCTAGCAGTTTCAACTACTGACAATATGCTAACAAGCGGCCCCGTTGAAACTATTGCGGTTATCGACTTTTCAGCCAATCAATCAACAATACGCCCCGCCAGTAACGTGACGGGGCTTAGAATTTCTGGAAAATCAATAGGGGTGTTGAATTTCGACACGCCAGACTTATCTATTCGTTGGAACCTCGATAATGTTGGAGGGGTTCCAAATACACTTGATGATTGGTTTGATCATTTTCTTATTGAGTTTCGGGACGGCGCAACCGTCGCCCATACCGTAGAAACAAAATCAAATTATTACACGCTAACAAAGGCAGAAAATGACACTATATCAGGCGGCCCTTTCTCTTCGCTAAATGCAAGAGTGTATCAAGTTACTGTCGACGGTGAAGAGTCAGCCATTGCAGCACAACAAACATTCTCAAATATAGCGCCAGGACTGCCAAGCTCATTTGGTGCGATGGGTGGCGCGTATGGGGCGTCTATTGCCTGGGCCAACCCTACAAATAATGATTTGGCGTCGATTGAAATCTATATGAATACCGTGGCAGGCTTTACGCCAGCAGCAGGCAATAAAGTATTTGATGCTTTGGCTGATTCTGTAAGTCTTGCTGATTTACAGCCTGCAACACAATATTATTTTGTTGCGCGTGCGCGTGATTGCTTTGGTTCTGTGAGTGCGTTCTCTGCGGCGGAGTCGTTTACAACTGGCGCGGCAGGTAGCGGCGTTGCTAGCTGGGATGGGTTGACGGGCAAGCCTGACGATTCTGACTTGCTTAATTCAGAACAGCAATGGGGGGATATTGACGGCCCAGGAACGCCAGCCGATAACGCCGATGTAACCACCGAACAATTGGGGGGCAATGGAGTCAACAGCATGGCTCCATTATATTCAGTATTCAATGCAGCAGAATTGCCCCCGTTAACTTTGTTTTTTGCAACAGCAGCGTTAGACGCTACTGACTCTGTTTTTGGTGCGGGCTGCGTTAAAGTTGTTAACACCAACGCCTCTTTTGATAGCCGTGTATATTTCGGAGCAACTGACACCACCTACAATATTCCTAGACAACCCAGCACCAAGTATCGCGTTAGTGTTTACGTTAAAGTGCAAGTTGCCGGAACCCGTATAAAATTCTATGTTAAAAATTCCGGTGCGGCCTATAGCGTTTCGTCTGATATCACCATTGCCACATCGTCAGTATGGGAGCGTATATCCTATGATTTCACCACTAACAATTTGGCCACTACTTCCGAACTGCGGTTAGACAGCAATTCTTTAGTGGGTGATTACGTCAAGTACGACGGCATTATGATTGAAGAAGTTATTGGGTCAGCTTCCGCCCCGTCTGCTTTTGCGCTGCCAGGGAACGACGGCCAAGTCCTTTGGGGAGGCGTCTTGGGAATAAATGCACCGTCAGATAACGCTGATAACACTGTGCAGGCTGGCGCAGACTCCTATTTTGGCGGAACCTCTTTTTTTAGAATCAATAAATCTATTTTCGAAAAATACCCGTCAGATGCAATTAAAACCGCATCGTGGTCCGCTGATGATGGGCGGCTTAGGCTTCAGGACCAAACAGGGTATGCGTACTGCAATGTCAAGTTTCACCCTGGCAGCCTTGCCTTTGTTGAAATAGACCCGCTCAAGAAAAAAAGAATTAAAACAAAGATAAATGTTGAAGATTGGTCGTCGTCGTGTACGTACTTTTTTGGGTGCGGGAAGTACCGCTTGGATAGTGGTGGGCCTGCTTCTGCTGGTTTCGGTATATTTATACAAGATTCTGGAGATATTTATTACGGCGTAATCACTTCAACAAACGTAGCTCCGCAGCTCTTTACTTGCAACGCCAATATCAGCGACTATTCGAGTGTATATGGTAAAATATTCACCCTTGAAATTGTTTACAGTATAGGGAATGCAGAGATTTACCTTGACGGGGTTTTGAAATGCACGGTAGCCAATAAGATAGGCTACAACCATCATGATTATATGTTTGAGTCATACCTCAGTTATACGGGTTCAGCTTCTTCATATTTAGCGGTTGTTGAGCAGCACGAAGTTATTTATCTACAGGAGTAGGCATGATAATTATTTATACAGATAGATTTATGAAGCCTGAAATTTGGGCTCTCAATTTGTTTTTTATAACCTTAATACGGCCCAGCAAAAAGGGCAACAAGGCCCTTGTTGAGCATGAGCGAGTACACATGCACCAGATACTCAAATGGTGGGTGCTTTGGCCATTTATGTATCATTGCACAAAAAAGTGGCGGCTTAAGTTTGAGGTGGAAGCGTACAAGGCCAGTATTGAGCATGGAAGGAGTGTGGACAGTGCCGCTAAGGCGTTGTGCAAATATTACGGGCTTGATATTACGAAAGAAGAGGCAAAAAAACTTCTAACCACATAATAAAGCACGCATGCGCAAGCCCCATCAAGGGCCTGGGAATATAGCCTTCTCCGCCGCTAACGCCAAAAGCTCAGCGGTAGGGCTATTTGTCATTGTATCCCTCACACAGGAAAGGCAGCGCTTTGTGGGTGGCTGATAGTAGCACCCCCTCAGGCGTTGATTCGCCAGTATTCTTGGTTATGGTCATTTTAAGAGCCCCTTTACCCCTAAAGCGTCCCGGTCGCTATGAATGTCAATCGCGCCAGCAACAAGAAGCATTAGCCTCCAAGCTGAATATGGGATTTGCCTGTGATCTTTGGATGTTGTTTTCCATCGCCTTACTGTTGGGCTTCCTTTTTTATCTGAAAAGTTAACGCCAGTAATGATAGCGACTTGGTTTTGTGTCCAGCCCATTATTTGTATAAGCGCGTTAACTGTTTCGGCGTTTGGCGCTATGTAGCCAAGCTGAGAAGGAAGGGCGCTGGGGTGATTCCTGATCGCCTCCAGGGTTGCGGGTGTTGTCGATCCGCTGCCGTATATAGGAATTTCTGTAGACATGGTAGTTCTCCCAGGGGAGGGGCTATAAAAGCCCCATTTCCGCAAAGCTAGTGGTTGATGTTTGAGAAACAATTACATGGTCAAGCACTCTAATGTCAAATAGGGCTAGGGCGCTGCATAAACGTTCGGTGATTTGCTTGTCTGAATTGCTTGGAGTGGTTATGCCGCTCGGGTGATTGTGCGCGAAGATCACGGCAGCGGCGTTTTTTAACAGAGCCGCCTTGGCAACTTCGCGGGGGTAAACTGCTGCACCGTCGATAGTTCCGCGAAACATGGTTTCAAACTCAATTAGCGCATGCTGGTTGTTTAGAAACATAACGGCGAATACTTCATGCTCTAATGCGGCAATCTTAAGTTGAACGAATTTAGCGACGGCTGAAGGGCTGGTGAATTGCTGACCGAATGATTCGCGCTCAAGGATGGCGGCGGCTTGGTCTAGAATTGCTTGTTCTGCTCGGTTGATCATCTTGGTTATCCCAGTAGTGTGGACTTGGCTTAGTGCCTGTCCGACAAGAGATAATATACCGCGCCATTGGCGCGGATGCAAGGAAGGTTTTAAAATTAGTTTGAGTGCGAATATCTGTCTTATAAAGAAATCACAAATACTATAAAAATAGGGTGAAACAAAACAATAGAATACGACAATATAAGACAGTTAGAGCATGTTAAAGGCAGGGCGCAAAAGGGCTTGAGGTAGTTAGAGCTACCAATTAGGAGGGGGCCTAATTTGGTGGGAACGATGGCAACTAGGTTGTATAATCGCGTCTTCCGAAATTCCACGCCCTGTCTGAGTACATTTATTTTTGTGTACAAAGGTGTGTACAAAATAAAAGATTTTAAGAATGTCAGAGAGTCAACATGTAGAGCAGGTAAGGGCTAGACGCACTTTTGCTATAATCTCCCACCCTGATGCCGGTAAAACCACCATTACTGAAAAGTTGTTGCTTTATGGCAATCAAATCCAAGTAGCGGGTACGGTTAAAGGCAGAGGGGCTGATCGCCATGCCACGTCTGA
>MAAB01029010.1_pt1 | contig 25150 bp, 28 predicted proteins | sample 1115991 | NCBI WGS metagenome assembly MAAB01 (sample SAMN04961124, study PRJNA320927) | seawater metagenome | isolation source: sample BD02T18 sea water enriched with oil for 18 days | place: USA:Gulf of Mexico | collected 2013-07-27
CCACTGCCTGTCGGTGCATCAGGATCATAGGCAGTAATGGCAAAACTTTTTGTGCCTTCAGGTACACCCGACCATGTTAGCTGTGGCGATAAATCACCACCGGTACAACCAAAGCCATTAAACTCTTGGGCTTTAGACATAAATTCTCCCTCTGCAATATCTTTACTTGCTAAGGTAAAGGTATCTGCCAAAGTGATAGAAGAAAAACTGATTGAGAGCAAGGTAACTAATGTGAATGACTTAAACATAACGATGAACCTTATTTAATGGAGTAAAAGTGTGTATTGCTAATTGCTATAGCATATTTTAGCGTTATTCTGCGCCATTTATAGCCTCAATTCCGTCAAATTTTCGCCCTGATCCGTCAGTTTGGTTTTTCTCAGTTCCGAAGGTGTCAGGCCAAAACGTCCTTTAAACCGGCTAGTAAATCGCGATTGTGACTGGTAACCGCATTGCTCGGCAATGAACACGATGGAATCTTTGGTTGTTTGCAATAGATGTAAACCGAGCCCTAACTTCACTTGATCTTTAATGGCTTGAACTGTGGTTCCTTCTGCGTTTAACTTTCGTCTGAGTGTTGACTCACTCATGCCGAGTTGTTGGCAAAGCGTGGGCAATGAAACGTCTATTGAGGGTTGTTCACTTAGCATGGCTGATACTTTTTTCCCTAGTTTATGTGATGCGGCCATCGCTAAAATGTCTGGGTGACCCATATAACAAAGTAATTGTAGAAGTTCCTTTTTGCGTAATGACCACATAGTTGTAGGTGAATAAAGTGACCACTCTACAAATTGCTGCAGACATTTTTCCAATTCTAGTGATATAACACCAACACTGAAATCTTTACCCAATGAGGATTCTTCCTCGCTTTTACCGACATTTTCAATGCTAATACCCGCAAAGTCTTCATGCTCGAATTCAATCAACAAGGCAAAGTATTCATTCTTATTGGGGATGTTACGCATGTTAATCGCAGGACTATCAGACAAAAAAATAAAATCCCCGGCATGACACACGACTTCTCTGGCTTTACCCAAGACTTTATCGCCATCAAGTACGGCAATAAATAAGGGATTAACAATGGGCACATTGAGTAATCGCTGCTCTTTTACCGAAGAGTAAACTGAAAAAGGTAGGCTGCGATCTTCCACTAATGCCTGCTTAATGGTCTTGATGAGGTTTTGCATCGCCATACTGAGTTAATTTCCACGAACGGCGGTTACCGTCACTTCAATGAGCACATCGCCTTCAAGACTAACTCCTAAACAGGCTCGTTGTGGCCAATGTTGAGGATTATCACCAAAGAATTTTTGCCAAACAGCATCCATCACAGGTTTTTCTGCCATATTGGCAATATAAACTTGAGCAGAAACAATCTGGGTCTTATCTGAGCCTAACTCAATTAAATTGGCTTGGATTGTCTCTAAGGTCAGTAATGTTTGCTGCTCGAGTCCTACAGTGGTATCGGAAGAGGTAGCAACCGTCCATACTAAGTCTTTATATGCTGATGATTTATTACGACCAGAATAGATACCTGATTTTCTTTCAATCATAAAATGCCCTTTCAAGGTTATCGATGCAAATGATTAAATAAATTTACACATGCCGTGACCTAAAGAACTATTAGGTCTTTGGGTGTAACCATAACGACTATAAAAGGCCTCTTTGTCCTGTGCCGCCAACAAACCGATAGTAGAACCTTGGTTAGTGGCATCTGATAAATAGCCTTCTATCTTATCCATTAACGCCGCGCCAATACCCAATTTTTGGTAGCTTGGGTCTACAATCACATCTTGAATGTAAAAATACATAGCGCCATCACCAACCACTCTTCCCATGCCAACAAGTTGGTTCTCATGCCGAATAATTACATGGAATAAGCTATTATTTAAGCTTTTTTCAGCGAGGTTCGCATCAAGATCGCCCCATCCCACTTTGCTGCGTAATGTCAAAAAGTCTTCAATCGTTGGGCTTTCTAATTTTAAGCAAAATTTATCTGCTAACACTATCATCTCCATTTATTCTAGGCAGCTTAATTGTACGCTCAACCAATCAAACATTAGTACTGTAGTGAATATAATAACAAGTCATATTCACTTAACGCTCTGATAAGAAAATCAAAACCTGTTATTTATACCAATCGGACTAAGTTATCAATAAATTAATCCGTTTGGTATAAGTTAACTTAACTACTGGGAATTTCACATAATAAACATCATTTTTATTTTAGGACTATTTTTTATGATTATGTTGTTGGCTAGTTAATTTTTAGCAAGCAAAAAATGGCTGTTTAAATGAATAAACAGCCATTGTGAATTGTTGCCCATGAAGAGGCTTATTTATTAACTTATCTGACTAAAAAGTAGTTTTATAAGTTGAAGTAAGTAACTTTCCCTTTAGCTTCAGCTAATTCAACCGCGACTGAGGCGACGGCTAAATCTTGTAAGCCAACACCCGTGCCATCAAACAAGGTAATGTCTTCTGCTGAAGTACGGCCGGTTTTAGTGCCGTTAATCACCTCACCAATTGGCACAATATCGCTCTGTTGAATGAGTTTTTGTGCAATCGCGTGTTGGGCTTCACCAAGCGTAATTGATTGCGCTAATTCATCAGTAAAAACCTTAGCGACTGTCAATAACTTAGCATCAACTTCTTGCTTACCTATAGTATCGGTTCCCATACACGCAATGTGAGTACCGGGCTTGATCCAGTCTTTATCTATTAGCGCCTCAAAAGCTGAAGTAATGGTAATAATGACATCCGCTTGAGCACAAAGTTCTTCACGCGTTACCGATTCAAACGGTAAGCCTAATTCTTCAGCCACGGCAGCAAGCTTAGGTATTTGCTCAGGGTGGAAGTTCCAGCAAACAATTTTTTCAAAGTTACGTTGCTCGACAGCAGCACGTAATTGAAAAGTAGATTGATGACCTGCACCTACCATACCTAGCACTTTTGAATCTTTACGGGCTAAATGCGCGATAGAAACAGCAGATGAGGCAGCAGTCCGCACGGCAGTTAAGTAGTTACCGCCAACAAGGGATTTTAACTGACCGGTATCAGGGTCAAACAAAATCACTGTGGATTGGTGGTTAGTCAGGTCTTTTTGCACGTTACCCGGCCAGTACCCCCCTGATTTTAAACCTAGCACCATACCATCTCGGTCGAAGCCCGATTTAAAACCATAGAGGGCATCAGCATGACCAATGGCTTCACGGATCACCGGAAAGTTGTAGGCGGTATTTTTCGCCATAGCAGAAAACACGTTTTCTACCGCAGTAAAGGCATCTGCTCTACCCATCACTTCTTGGCAAACCGCTTCAGAGACAACGGATACGCCCTTGTTAACGGGTAAAGAGTTCTTTTGTGAATTGTTTTCTGGTGAATGGTTTTCTTTTGAGTCACTCATAATTTATGTCCTAGAAAAATGGAAAAACCCTCGGCAAAATACCAAGGGTAATGGTTGCTTTTAAAGATGAATTCTTAGTACGCTTTACCACGTGCAGACACTGGCCATAAGGTTTCAACTTTGCCATTACGTACACCAACATAGTAATCGTGAACGTTACACGTTGGATCACAATGCCCTGGTACTAGTTTTAGCTTTTCATTAATTTTTAATGCGCCGTTAGCATCCGAAATGACACCATGTTCATCAGAACATTTGATGTATTCAACATCGTCACGACCAAATATGTACGGTAAGCCACTATCGACTGATTGCGCTTTCAGACCCGCATCACAAATAGCTTTGTCAGCTTTGGTATGGCTCATAACAGACGTTAAGATAAATAATGAGTTTTCAAATTCTGAAATTCGCTCACCTTTTTCATCATGAATGCGTTGGTAATCAGCATCCATAAATGCATAAGAGCCACACTGTAATTCATTGAAAACACCTGAGTTACCTTCAAAGTAATATGAACCTGTACCGCCACCACCAACGATGTCACATTCAAGCCCTTCTGCTTTAAGCATGTCGACTGTGCGAGCAACCATACCAACAGCAATGTCGATCTTCTCTTTACGGTCTTGGAAGTTTTCCATGTGCTGCATAGCACCTTGGTAAGCTTGAATACCAGAGAAAGTTAAGCCCGGTGTTGCGGCAATCGCTTTAGCAATATCAACTACTGGCTGGCCTTCACTTACACCACAACGACCGGCGCCACAGTCAATTTCAACTAAACATTCAATTTGGGTGTCATGTTTATTAACCGCAGCCGCTAATTCAGCAATGTTTTCAAGATCATCAACACAAACAATAGTACGAGCGCCAAGTTTAGGTAAACGCGCTAAACGGTCTATTTTTGCTGGCTCACGTACTTGGTTAGACACTAAAACATCTTTAATACCACCACGTGCAAAGACTTCGGCTTCTGATACTTTTTGACAACATACACCACAGCTATCACCCAGTTTTTCTTGTAAAAGTGCTATATCGACAGACTTATGCATTTTGCCATGCACACGATGGCGAACGCCCATCTCTTTAGCGAATTGTCCCATCTTGGTAATGTTGCGCTCTAAAGCGTCTAAATCGACAATCAAACAAGGTGTTTGAATATCCGCTTCATCCATACCCGGAAGTGCCGGAACGTCATAACCTACTTCTAAATCGTTTACTTTTGTCATCTTCTTCTCCAGAATTTTAATTAGTATTTAGATAATTATTAATTTGAATTTGAACCAAATTTTGAATTCGTTTTATTTTTTACTGCTGTACTTGTTGGCTTATTTATTCATCCACGGTAATTTGTCTAAATCGACATTACCGCCTGTAAGAATTACCCCAATACGCTTGCCTTTAAATACCTCGGGATTTTTTAAAATAATAGCTAGCGTTACCGCGCTGCTTGGCTCCACTACAATTTTCATGCGGATCCAAATAAGCTTCATTGCCGCGACAATTTCCTCTTCGGTTGCCGTTAAAATATCGGTGACATGGTTTTTAACGAAATGCCAAGTTAGATCTTTAAGTGGAACTTTTAGACCATCGGCAACTGTCTCTGGAGCATCGTCGGCAATGATATGACCCGCTTTAAATGAGCGCGCAGCATCATCTGCATTCAAAGGCTCTGCTGCATAAATTTTTATTGTCGGATTAGTAGTCGATAGTGTTAAGCAAGTGCCTGATATCATGCCGCCGCCACCAATTGGCGCTACCACAGCATCTAAATTAAGTACCTGATTAACGAGTTCTTTCGCGCAAGTGGCTTGGCCCGCAATAACACGTGGGTCGTTGTAGGGATGAACAAAATCAGCGCCTGACTCGGCAACAACTTCAGCAAAGACGGCTTCGCGTGAACTGGTTGAAGGTTCACATTCAACGATGACTCCGCCATAGCCGATTACAGCATCTTTTTTAGCTTGCGGCGCTGTACGTGGCATCACTACGGTCACAGGTATGCCACGTCGTCCGGCTGCATAAGATAACGATAGAGCATGGTTACCTGATGAATGCGTGGCAACACCAATTTTTGCTTCCGCGTCTGTTAAACCAAAAACGGCATTACAGGCACCGCGCACTTTAAAAGCAGCGGCCTTTTGCAAGTTTTCACATTTAAAAAACAGCTCTGCACCTGTTAATTTATTGAGGAAACGTGAGGTTAATACGGGTGTTTCGTGAATAAAGGGTTTAATACGTTCGTGGGCAACGAGTACATCCTCGTAGCTTGGAATATTCATGGTTGGTTTAGGTGAACTGCTCATAGGTTCCTCTTAATATCTCTTGCGGTATTAGCCGTCATGTTAGTCGTGGTTTTAGCCCTGACATTAATCGTGTGGTAAGTCGTATTTATCTATATGAGTCTCAAGATGACTCTTAATTTGTGGATGATGTTTAATTTGTAACTAATTTTTTTCGCTTCAATTTCACCTTATGGAAAACAGCTAAATCAGGCAAACAAGATGAATTTCATCATGTGAAATAACGGCTTTTAATCACTATAAATCGCCATGCATATCACTGATAAATAAAGAGCTATATGAATATTGAGTACAAGGAAACTTACAGATTCCATTATGTGAAATGAGCAAACTCAAATTAATGATGGTTTTTGTCGGTTTTAGTTTTATATTAAAAATTGAAAGCCAGAAGTTGACACGAGAGTCAAGAAAGGAGATGTTATACCAGTAACATTAATTAATGGTTCAAATTTTAATGAGACTAAATTTTTAAACTGAGCGGTAATATTATGACTAGAGTTAAACCAGAATCTCGCATTCAAGTAATAGATAGAGCAGCGACATTACTAGACGCTATATCACGCTATACCATGCCAGTAACACTAAAAGCGCTTAGTGCAGATACTAACTTGGCGCCATCTACTGCTTTTCGCATATTACATTCTCTTATCGATAATCACTTTGTTGATCGGGACAATTCAGGTAAGTACCAGTTAAGTGGCCGACTTATAAGACTCAGCAATTATCAATCTCAACACGTAGATTTTCGTAAAGTAGCATTACCTTACATGGAAAAACTACGAGATAAGTTTGGTGAAACTATTAACCTCACCACACGTGAAGGCGATGTGATTATTTACGTAGAAAAAGCCATTCCCAACAGAATGATGCATGTTCAACAAATTATTGGTAGCCGTGCGCCGCTTCATGTTACAGGTGTCGGTAAAATGATGTTAGGTATGGAAGGTAGCGAAGGCATTAGTGGCTATGCCCATCGTACAAATTTGCCAACCTATACGCGTAAAACATTTTCAGAAATAGAAAGCTTAGAGCGTGAATGCATGCACTGTGTTGAGCAAGGCTTCGCCTACGACAATGAAGAAGCTGAAATAGGTGTGGGTTGCATTGGCGTACTGTTATATGACAGGTACGGTGAAGTTGTTGCCGGATTATCAGTGTCAGCACCGATTGATAGACGTAAAGATGAATGGGTTAAACATTTAGTCAAAGCGGGTAAGTCAATTTCCATTGAACTTGGCTTTGTTAAAAACCAACCTCCGATCAAAGAAGCCAGTTAAGTAAAATATATGTATACCCAAACCACACAAAGGTGCAGCTTCAAGGGGCTTGGGTATGTACCAGCAGGAGTATTACTCGCCGCCAATAGTATGGTCTCAATTGCTGTACCAGATTTAAAATTAAAGAGTGAAAACTATGTTGACAATAAATAGACTAAACCAAACGGAAGCAAAAACGATAATTGACGGCGCGGTGAATAAAGCCAATGAGCTCGGCGTACCTATGTGCATTGCCGTGGTAGATGAATCAGGTAATTTAATTGCCTTTGAGCGAATGGATGGCGGTAAAGTACACAGCATTACCATCTCACAAGATAAAGCATTTACCGCGGCATCAGCGCGTAAGGGTACCCACGAATTTAATAAAGCCTGTATTCCGGGGCATAAAAATAATTTATTTGGTATTCATACGGCTTTAGGTGGCCGTATGTGTATTGTTGGCGGTGGTTTGCCTATCACATTTAATGGCAGTGTTGTTGGCGGTATTGGCGTGAGTTCAGGCTCACCCGAGCAAGATTTAGGCTGCGCGCAAGCAGGAGTTGATAGTTTTAGTAATACCTATGGCTAACGCATCAGGCGAAAGTGAATTTTACACTACGAGCCGTATCCGTCTCAGTATGACTCACTTTTACCTATCTCATGACTGACCAGAATACCTCTCAGAACGAGTAGGTATTCTGGTCATTATGATGACAGCTACTTTACCAATCTTTGCCCATAGTTAATTTTGTTTTTTCAACTGAACTATCCTACTATTTATTGTTAATACCTCAGTTTAACAATCACTTCGGAAATATATTAGTGCAACACTTTTCAAATAAAATCAAAATCATTCTCGCTACTATACTGCTCATTATTATTGCTTCAGTTATTTACAGTGTTACTCAAAAGGAAGCTGAACTTCCTAAAATGACAGTACAAGAGAAAAAAGCAAGATTTATAGCGTTAATAGTTCCTGCGGTTAACATCGTTTACGCGAAACTAATGGCTCGATATGAAGAGATTAAAATAACACTTGATGCGGGCAAAACTAATGCTGAGATTGAAAAATTAAAAGTAGAATATAAGGTCATTACCAATGAAAAATTGCTCATGGCGCTTAAGCCATCTCCAAAAAGTATTACCATCGCACAAGCGGCAATAGAAAGCTCTTGGGCTACCTCGCGCTTTTTTAGAGTCGCTAATAACATATTTGGTGTTTGGTCTTTTGACGCAGATGAACCCAGAGTTGCAGCCCTGCAAAAACGTGGCGACAAAACTATTTGGGTAAAAAAATACGATTCTATTGAAGATGCTATTTACGATTATTATCGCACTTTGGGTCGCAGCGGCGCTTTCGCTGAATTTAGACAAGCTAGAATGAAAACAAACGACCCTTTTATATTGGTTACTAAATTGGATCGTTACTCTGAAAAAGGTAGCCTTTATGGTGAAGAGCTTACTTCAATTATCAAATTCAATAAATTTGATAAGTACGACGCTGATTAAGTAATGACTGCTGTCGTTAGGATTCACTTTAAGCACAAAATGATCGTAATTGACGAGTCGTAATCTCCCAACCATGTGGTTACTTTGATACGCAATAGGACATCACAACAAATATATATTAAACTCAATAGCACTAGCCCCTTGGAGGTAGTGTTATTACATATTATTTGAAGCGCAGCTAACCCCGTTTAATCCCTAGGCTAAAAATGAACAATACATATTACGTTAAGACCTTATTCTCATTAATATTTTTTTCCAGTACATTATGGTCCAAACCGTCTCACCTTTCAGATAAAGTCGTTATACCAACAAATAACTGGTCAAGCCAACGGGTATTGTCGAACGTTGTTGGTCAGTTGATTGAAAATTTAGGCAGCCCTGTAGAGTACATAAACATCAGTGCTGACCGCCAATGGGGGGCACTAAAACGTGGGGTTATTCATTTTCAGATAGAAGTATGGGAACCTTCAATGAGGCAAGAGTTTAATAAGCTTGTCGCTAACGGTGACATTATTGATTTAGGCACCCATGAAGCTAAAGTAATAGAAGATTGGTGGTATCCCAAATATGTGCAAGATTTATGTCCAGAGTTACCCCAATGGCAAGCTTTAAACAAATGCAGAGCACTTTTTAAGGGAGCCAAAAAAACTGACAAAGGTATGTATTTTGGTGGCCCATGGAATTATGGTGATGCTGATATTATTCGAGCGTTAGGGTTAAAGTTTTCCATCGAACGTTTACCTGATGATTCAGCATTGTGGGAACAACTTACCAATGCGATAGAGAAAAAGCGCCCTATCCTCATGCTAAATTGGAGTCCTAATTGGACCGACGATAATATTGAAGGTAAGTTTGTCAATTTTCCACTTTATACAGAGCAATGTGAAAAGGTACCTGAGTGGGGGCTCAATAAAAAATTAGTTAAAGACTGTGGCAACCGCATAGGAGGATGGTTAAAAAAAGCAGCGGCTCCAAATTTAAAACAAAAGTTTCCTTGTGTGTATAACTTAATTCAAAACATTAGTTTTACCAATAAGATGATTACAGATGCGTCTTCTTTAGCCGTTATCAAAAAGCTTTCGGATCAGGCCGCCGCCATTGAATGGTCCAAGAAATACGCTAAAGATATCAAAAAGTGGTCATCGCTAGAGTGTCAGCAATAAACCTCAAGATGCATTAATAAAATGGCATTATTACTTTCTCGGTTGAAGTGCGCCATGTTGCCCCATAAAGACGTTCCTTGCGTTATATTGCAGTGTATAACCAACTGAGCTATAAAAATAATAACGAGGATTAATTTTTGCTAGACAAAGCGTCTATCGACCTCAGCATCTCGGACTATGGCTTGTCGCTTTTGTTCAATATTTATAGTTGTTAAATACTTAATATATACTCATGTTCTCCGAAATAGTTTTGGAATTAACGGATAAGATCACTAATCCAATACTGGAAATAACCAATGATTAAAATTAAAACGATTAAATCGCTAAGCGAATTAACGGAATTAACGGAATTAAAAAAAGCGTATTTTGACAGCTCGATTGTGCCGCTTGATGGCATGTGGCACTTTGGCTTCGCACCTATGGCTAAACACTTTGGCTTTTATGTAAATAAAAACCTAGTAGGATTTTGTTGCGTTAATGGTGATGGATACCTGCTGCAATATTATCTTCAGCCGGAGTTCCAACTGTTTTCTCAGGAATTATTTACGTTAATTGCCCAGCAAAACAGTTCAATAATAGGTGAAGTTAAAGGCGCATTTGTTAGTACCTCAGAGCCGAATTATCAGGCTTTATGTTTGGACAACTCTGCTACCTTTAAAGTGAATGCCTTGATGTTCCAGCACAACACTAAGTTGGCTAATAAAAACCTTGAGATGATTGATATGCAGCTAGCTGGTGCTGAGCAATTAACAGATTTTGTTACCTTTGCAGCAGCCAATATCGGTGCTCCTGAGCAATGGCTAACGCAATACTACGGCAATTTAATTGAGCGCAAAGAACTTTTTGGTTATTGGCATAAAGGGAAATTATTAGCTGCAGGAGAATGTCGTTTATTCGATCAATATCAAACTGAATACGCTGACTTAGGCATGATTGTCGCACAATCTAACCGTGGACAAGGTATCGCTAAAAAAGTGCTAGCTTACCTAATAAACAATGCAACTAACCAAGGGTTAAAAGCTATTTGTTCAACTGAGAGCAATAATGTCGCGGCTCAAAAAGCCATTGCCCATGCCGGTTTTACCTCAGCTCATCGTATAGTACAGTTTGAGTTCAAGCACGCATAAATATTACTATACTTGTAATATAGTTAGCATAAAGTGGTTAAGTTAGATTGATCAAAAAAAACTATCAAGGTGTGTGATGATACATTGGTTGAAAACCCCTAATAATCTAGAGCTTGCTAAATATATTGATTGTTATTGGTTCCTTGAGAAGTTGCCTAATGCTGAAGGTCATAATGATTACCCAAAGCTTAACCCTGACCCAGCAACACACTTAATTTTAACGCTGCCAAGGCAAAGCTTTCTATACAAGAGTGACAAAGGTATTACTCAAATGGAGGGCTGTCATTGGCTACACCCTCATGGGAAAACCTATGAATTAGATCACTCTAGGCCTGTTGCCTGTATTGGCATTAAGTTCCACGTGGGCGCACTATATTCATTACCAGGGCTTAATGCTTTACAAGGAAAAACATCACAAGCAGTGGTCGATACTATTCAAGCGGCTTCTTTTGACAACATTAATTTTGATGACCGTCAGCTAAACGATAAGAATCAAGTCAATGCAGATACCTTACTTACTCTAGCCCGGAAGTTTCCTGATAATTGCGCTGAAATACTGGATAATTTATGCCTACCATGGCTTTTAAATAGCCATGGGGATAATCATAGTGAACTGACGAGGAAAGTACTGCCTCTGTTGGCTAAAATTGCAATTAATAAATTAGGAGATACCCTCTTTTGTTCACAACGCACCTTAGAGCGTAGTTTTTTAAGAGTTACGGGGTTAACACTTAAGCAATGCCAATCAATGAATAGGCTAGAAGCTATTTTAGAATTTCTCTATCAACGTGAACAAAGTGATATTGACTGGGTAGATATTGCTTATCAGTTTGGTTTTAGCGATCAACCTCACCTCATTCGATATTTAAAAAAACAACTCGGATTAACACCCCAAGATTATGCCCTACAACGGGGTTTTACCATTGATGTTTATGGTGGCGTTGATTCACTGTAGCACTGTCATTTTATACCATCATTTCTCCTGTTCAAGCTTCTACTTCGGCTCACCATGTGATCGAAAAATTATGCTGTTCAATGCTATTGCCTAGTGCCTCGAGTGTTTTCACTTCACTTAAAAGCACTTGCTGGGTTTTAATATCATCGCTAATTTGTAGATATTCTTGCTTTTCAACAAGTTTAATATCTGTTGCTATGCCATGGTATTTTTTATTGTCTTTGGTGGTCACCTTGATTAGGCTACGACGCATGCAGACAATTTCAAAATAGTCATGGGCATCACAACTGATGTTATTTGCCATTGAGTACTCCCTCCTTTTTACTTAAGACTTAAGACTTAAGACTTAAAATAGCTATTCCATTAGGAATAGCTAAATTATAAGCGAATAATACTATGCCCCTGACTAGCGATATTATCTTGCACCTCAAGGTTAGCAAGCTCACTATGGCAAAAATTGCAGCGGCTTTGCTTAATATTATCTATTGCCACACCTAAACTCGCGAGATACTGCTTGGCATATTGTTCTACCTTTTTAATATTTTCATTATTTACCAAAACATCAAAATGGATATATTCACCTGACACCGTCATTACATGGGTATCAAAAACATGTATTTGCATACTCATGGCTCCTACTAAATTATTTGCTTTTGCCGGGTAAACTCAAATCACCAGATGCGACATCAAATACATCGGTAACACACAGTAAAGGTGCATGTACTTGCTGGTTTATTTTCAAACCTGCGGTAACACCATCAAAAGAAAAGCTTTCTGGAAAACCAAGTGAAGATAGAGGCACTCGCACTAAAACTTCAGATTGCGCTAAGGTAAAATCAAATCCAGGGCTGTCAATAAAGATGGGTAAATTTGGCCAAGTCACTGGTAATTTAGGTGAACTACCTTGAGCAATATCTTTAACTTTTAAAGCGCCTTCGCCACAGGCATTATCAGGCACAAGAACTACCCAGTGGCTATGCCATTTATCTCCGTCGTTAGTTTTGTTGCCATCACCATCTTCATCATATAAAGGGGTGTCATCGAAGTCAGGATGCACGGTTAAAGCTAAAGACAGAATGCCTTGATCCGCTTCAAAACCTACTGCAGAACTATTAAGTGACGTTGGCCATACATAACTATAGACCTCGGCACCTGCTAAATGCCCCTTTTTTTCGGGCTGTTTATTACCAACTTTACCGGTTACCGCTTGTTGGAATATTAAGTGACTACCTTGCGTAATTACCTTGGCATGAACAATATCAAACTCAGTAGCAATGGCCGACGATATAGGTGCTTGAATATGACCGCTGTGTTTATTGTGGGCATATGTAGTTGTTGTCAGCAGCACTGTGCTCAAGGCTGCTGCGATAAAGAGGTGTGAAGTTTTCATGATCAATCCTTTTAGTTAATTAAACTATTTAAATAAGTGCTTAATGCTTAACTTGTCTTATCCCCATCAAACTAGTTTCGACTCGATACTAAATACATTTAAGCATAATAAAACTCTACTTGTCAATTATGTTTTGACTCGATACTATTAAAGGATGAATGATGAACTATTTAATTTAATTGAGCGTTTAGCCAATTTATTACGGCAAGAAACTCGACTTGAAGGGCAAAGCTTAGGGTTACAACCTATACAGCAAGAGGCTTTGTATTATCTATCGACTTGTAATCGTTATTCAGATACCACCTTGGCGGTAACTGAATTTTTAGGATTAACTAAAGGTACAGTATCACAATCGTTAAAAATTCTGGAAAGCAAAACCTTAATTGCGAAAGTAAAAGACAAAAAAGATAAGCGTATTACCCATTTAAAAGTGACTGAGGCAGGTCTCGAATTTTTGATGAAAACCTGCCCACCGCAAAAGTTTACCGATGCTATAACCAGTTTGTCTGTTGATGAAGAGTTTGAGACCAAAAGATTACTTAAAAAAGTGTTGAGTAGCTATCAACATGCTACTGGTCGAACTGCCTTTGGGGTCTGCCAACATTGTAAATTTAACCGTAAGACTAGTGATGGAATTTTATGTGATTTAACTAAAGAAGCCTTAAGCAGCGATGACATAATGCTTATCTGCCGAGAGTATGTCGTTTAAGCATGGTCTAACAATCTAAAATTCCAGTTTTCTACTTCGTTGCTTGCTAAACGTCGTACAATTTTTTCCATCCAACTATCAGATAATCTGCTTTGTTTTTTTAATACCAACAGCTTTTCATTATTGAGTGGGTCACCAAAAAATGTCTCACACACCGCAGTAATTGTCATTGCATTGGCAACTCTGTCAATTAACTCAAGTGGTTCATTCACACTGACCATTCCCGGTTGAATAACGCGATATAACCAACCACTGCGACTAACATCCTGCATATCGACCGATAAGTTTTCAATGCCCCAACGTTTATTTAGTTTAAAACAAGGAGAACGAGGCTGACTCACTTCGATAATCGCTTCTCCCCATTGGTAGCGGTCGCCCAAATATACAGTCTGTTCTGTCATACCTATTGAGCTAATATTTTCGCCCATACCGGCAGCTTGCCAAGCATTATCTGTATTATATTTCTCTTGCCAATAGGCATAATGCTCAGCTGGATATTGATGTAACGCACGCTCAAGTCCACCATGGTGAAGTTTGTCAGCGCACTCATCACCTGCTAATCCACCGAATGATAAATACAAGCTAGTGTTTATCGGTTGCTTGTCTATCGCGGTTTCAATACCGTAACGCTCCGCCACTTTTCCGCAGTAAATATTCGTTAGATAGTGTTTAATTTTCATGCGCTAACCCTTGGTTAAATTATGCTTTTGGTGGTAACTTTACTGCTGAATAATAGAAAAACAAGCATACCAAAAACCATAAATCTTTAATAAGAAAATGCCCCGTTATTGATAGTAATGTCTCACTTGATAATGAACCAGAGAAACTTATCAGGAAGGTCTGCGTTACGACAAAAACCATACCCGACATCAATATTGCTGGAACAGTTAGTTTGGGATAAAACATTGCTAAAATTAACACAACCACCGCAATTAAGTCATACACACCAATAATATTTGACGTGGTTTGTATACTGAAAAAATTATACAACCAGCCCATAAAAGGAGAGCTTTTTACTAACCCTTCTATACCTTGTGCTTCGAGTAAAGTGAATTTCATACCGCCAATCCACAGCAAAACTAGTAACACTGGCAGGATGCTAATCCAGGCTGTGACCTGCGGAGAAAACGTGCGTTTTATTAGCAATATTCCTATCGATGATAAGGCGAAATATTTAATAACCCCTTGGCCAGAGCCAATAACAGGAAATCCCCCCATAGAGGCTATCCACATAGAGTCACTTAACAAAGAACCTAACGGCACTATGCTTATCGCGATCAGCAAATATCCTAAGACTGACCGAAAGTTATGTTGCTTTATAGATAAAAAAGCCAATACCGCACTAGAAATAAAAGCAAAAGCGGCAATTAAATTAAATACGTTGGCGGGTAATACATCCGAGATAAAATAAAAGTCAGTCGCCACCGTTATTTGCTTATGAGGACCCAAAAGCAATAAACTAAAACCCAAAAGTGCTGTAGAAATTCCAATTAAAAGTAAAGAAAGGTTAAGGTGTAAAGGTTTCATAAGAATATTGAACGCATTAGAAATATAAGTGCCAATAAGACCTGATTAACTGATTTTTATTTCGTTTCATATGAAAGGATTAATTTATCCATAAATCCAAACAATAAAGCATTGATGGCAGAGCCACAGCAATATCGCAACAGTGGCTTTAAGCTAAGCGTTAGATTAAACGATAAAAAGCACGGAAGTATTTATTAAACAGCAGGTATTACCCCTTTATTCTTTATAAGAAAAATGATTCCCAACTATTTTTCATGGCATTGAAAATAATCACTAAATTTTCTATCTAGAATATATTATTCACTTGTCTATCATGGTAAATCTAAGCTTAAAACATAGCAATAGCTACATTTAGTTACACTTCCGCAGCTTACAATTTAACGTAATCATTGTATTTTACTGACTCATTTAATTTAAGGTTTTACTATGAATGGATTTCAGACGAATAGATGGAAAGTAAAAATTATTTTACTTATAGCTCTAGTTACCCTTGCAGGTTGTGGCGGTAGTAGTAGTACCGAAGTACCAAAAAGTGAGACGCCCGCACCGATTGATACATCACCTGAAACCTTCAGTTTTGAACGTAAAACAGAGCAAGCATTAACAACTTTAATCACATCTAATTCGGTTAATATTACGGGTATCAACTCATCAAGTCCCATTAGCGTAAGTGGTGGGGAATATTCTATCGATGGTGGTGCTTTTTCAGATGCCACAAGCACAGTTAACAATCAACAATCAGTTACAGTGAGACTCCTTTCCTCAGCAAGCTATTCAACATCTAGTGACGTAATGCTCACAATCGGAGATGTTAGTGAGACTTTCTCAGTGACTACTCATAGTAACCTGACTAAATTTGCTCACGAGTTAAGCACAGATCTTGATGCTCGGTATTCAGTAGTTAAGCAACCGACTAAAGGCCGTGTAATAGTAAGCTCTGACCTAAAAAAGTTAACTTATCAAGCAATGAATGCCTTTGATTACTTGCAGGAAGGAGAGACAACTCAAGAAACAATCCAAGTAACGCTTTTAGGCGAAAAAGAAAATACTACTTATGATTTGAGCTTCACCATCTCTGGTCGTTCAAATTCATCCGTTTGTGATGATCGAACGGTTATCAATCTATTATCCAACGAAGTGGGTCAACCTTTACCCCATATTGCTGAAGGAAATTGTGTTCGTGTCGATGCTTCGAATCTTAGTGGTGGAAACTCTTGGAGTATATGGACAGGTGAAAGTGGTGGCGCTCGCCCCATGATGCTGTCCGTTCTTGGCGTTGATGAAACAGACACTATTTTAACATTCTTACCTCCTGTTGAAGGACAATATAATCTCAGTTGGTGTCCAACTTCTGGCGAATGTATCGCAGGATTTCATTTCTACAGTGACATGCCAGAGACAAAAAAAGAGTTAGATGTTTCTCTTAATGTCCATAGTTTCCATCCAGAAGACGAGATATATTTATCTGTTACTGAAGACAACCACGCAGACACTGCAGGTTATACCTATCACTGGATTATTCATAATTGGACTGGTGAATATAATAAATTTGTTGATATTTTAACGACAGAAAACAAACTAAAATTGCCCGTTTCATCTGCCAATAATAATTACAATATCAAGGTCGTTGTCGATGATAACATTGTTCAGCTTGAAGGTGGTTTTAGTTCAGTATCAAGTGGGCTCTACGGTAAAATAAAACTTAATGTCAACACTATTGGCAATTATAAAACCTTATCTGATTTTGTCGCTATTCGAGATCTAAACTCGAACCAAAAAGCACCAAGTTTAGTGGTAATGATAGATGGTGATGCAACTCTATACCAAGACAACAAAGATATACCTATTGTTATCAATATCATGGAGGACTCTCAACTAACCTTTGATCTATCAGAAACATCAGATGAAAATGGTGATGCCTTACGTTATTACATTAACGGCGCCTTATACGAGAATTCGTCCAGTCGCATTACCTTCTCTGTTACCTCCAGTACTTACTATACTATTTGTGCCAGTGATGGCTTCCCATGGACTAGTGAAGAAAACCCTTGTCTACTTTTTGATGTAATTGCACAATAATGACTAATTAATACTGCCATACCGTATTGGGATTGGTAGCATTAACTTACTTTGGTGAATTATTTCTTTGGTCTGAATTTTCAGGGCTTCAAGGTATTTTATGGTAATGCATGGCCTCGCGCGCAAAGCCATAATGCATACCAATGTTCTCGTGTTAGCTTGATGTTATCAACTTCGGCACACGCTCTAATACGATCAACATTGGTGGTACCAATAACGGGTTGAATATTCGCAGGGTGACGCTTTAACCACGATAATACTACGGCCTCTTTACTCACCTGATACTCAGCGGCCAACTTAGTAATTAGCTCTGCCGTTTGCTGAATATGAAGCGGTTGTTGAGAAATATCATGTCCGGTAAACAAACCTTGGCTTAAGCAGCCCCATGATTGCAGCTGTATATTGTTTTGTCGGCAATATTCAAGGGTTCCCGCAGCATAATTAGTCACAGGCTCACCTGAGTTCCCTGAGGTTACTCCTTCTTCTAACCAAGCTAAATGGCTTAAACTAAGCTCAACTTGGTTGACAACTAAAGGCTGTGATAATGCAGAGGATAAAAATGACATTTGATGATGTTGCATATTCGAGACACCAAAATTTTTAACTTTTCCGCTAGCAGTTAAAACATCAAAAGCTTGGGCAACCAATTCAGGCTCCATCAGCGGATCAGGTCGATGCAGCATTAATAGATCTAATTGTTCTATGTTTAACCTAGCTAGGCTGTTTTCAACCGAATTGATAATCCACTCAGGCGAACAATCATAACGTTGTGGCCCTAAATCATCTTCAAATCTAATGGCACATTTTGATTGAATAGTAATTAACTCGCGCAATTCGGGACGTGTTTTTAATACTTCACCAAAAACTTGTTCAGCTTTACCAAAAGTATAAATGTCTGCATGGTCAAAGACCTTAATACCTGAATCAATAGCAGCGTCAACAACCTCATGAGCATTGTTTATATCCGCTGCGCTAACTGGGCTTTTATCCCAAGTACCCCCTAATCCCATACAACCGAAGACAAGTGAACTATTGTTTTTTATCGAGTGGGAAAACGGGTATTTATTACAATTCATCTAAATTCCTATGGAAGTCTGTTGACGATATTTTGCTAGCGCGTTTGCGTATTGTTCACTAAATTATTAGCAAATAAAATATGACAAAAAAATAATCATTGTTTAGTATAAAAAACAATGATTGATAATTGATTTAAACTAATGATGAAAGAACACAAGAAACTTGAGCGTTTAATGCTCTTTAGCGAAGTCGCAGAACAATTAAGCTTTACCGCGGCAGCTGAAAAATTAAATATTTCTCGAGGGCACCTTTCGAGCCAAATTAAGCGATTAGAACAAGATATGGCGATGGTGCTGTTGATTCGTTCAACCAGAAGTGTCCGATTAACACCTGAAGGGGAACGCGTTCTTACTGGGATGAGTAAGATCCGTCATGACCTATTAGAATTAGAAAGAAATGCTGAACATGAAGGTAATACAATAGAAGGACGAATAAAAATTACCGCACCTGGCGGCTTTGCTGAACGATTTTTATTTGATGTTTTTTCAAAATTTAAGCAATTACATCCTGCCATAGAATTTTCAATTAATTGTAGCTACACCCGATTCGATTTAAACATAAGTGATTTTGATTTAGCGTTTAGAGCAACCAGTGAGCCACCACAAAATATGGTCGCTAAGCATTTAATGTCTTATCAACATTGTTGTTGTGCATCTCCTGATTATTTTACGAAAAAAGGTACGCCAAAAAAAACCTCTGATTTAATCAATCATGAATGCCTTAGGGGGCAAGAGCAAGTTAGCTGGCAATTTCAACAAGAAGCGGTACCAACACAGGGTTGGTTAGAAGTTAATGATAATAATATGCTAAAAAGACTCGCTTTAGCGGGTAAAGGCATTATTAGAGTGCCAAAGTATTTAGTCGATAAAGAGGTCAAGTCAGGCAAGCTCCAGACAATATTTGAAGAGCAAATGCCAAGTGGTTCGATGATTTATATCATACACCCTCAACGAATTCATCAGTCAAAAAGAATATCAACCTTCCTGGAGTTTACTCAGCAGTACTTTGGTAAATAATACGTTGATAAATAGTGTTTTATAACAAAAGGACTACTTTATTAGTCCATTTGCTTTTAGCATTAACTCCGCCTAAAATAATTATCGCTATCTTATTAAGTTAAATATCTACCGTTCTGATTAAAAAATAAGTTGGCCAAATCTCTCGTACCTGAGACTCCCACTTGGGATCAACTCTTCCACTCGCTGACTGTAACAGCCAGTATTTTGCCCATGTTCGAACAACTTTTCCTGATTTACTTAATTTTAGCGGAGAGAATCGGCGTTGATAAGCATTGCCATCATACTCAACAACAGCATTATTTTTGGCTCTTTTATGCAAGAAATCTAATGCTGAGCTAATTACCTCTACCTCAGACAGCGCCATTAACCCTTGTTTTTTTAAACAAGCAAGTATCCCAGCTTTCTTTATACTGGCCTGCATATAGTCATCTATATGTGGGGTATAAACCATGCCTGTTAAACCGTAAATAGACGCACGCTCTCTATCTGCTAGTGCTTTTAAAGGGATGATTTGCTCATTAATATCATGTAATTCGCTGATAACATGTAACTTGGGGCTCAATTTAGACAATCGCTACGTTCTCATATATGTTCATTCGCTCATCATTAACTTGGCGGACAATATCATTGTTTAAGCGAAACCAGACCGCTATAAAGTATCGATCTCGCTTCACGGCGATACTTTATGAGGAAACTCTTCACTTAAAAGTACCACTATTGTACCAAAGTTTGTAATGACTTATCTTTGGTTGACACGACTAAAAGAGGCAGCACTAGATTACTGAGCGAAGTCTCGCTGGCGTGAAGCTATTTGGCTGTTAGCAGTATTTATAAATATTTTGATTAGACTTCATCTTAACGGCTTCAATAATGAAGTTTTTGATATCAGCTAATCTGTAGGTTTTTTCAATTTTATGATCAAAGCAGTTTTCACTCCCTAGCTCAACTATCTTGTTTGCATTATCACCCGTTAAAGAACCAGTCATTGCAATAACTATAATATCTGCTGTTGCTGGCGTACTTTTAATGCGATGACAAATAGAAAATCCATTCATCCCTACCATCATTAAATCTAGCATTACCACATCAGGCTTAAAAGTATGCAGTAAATCACCCGCATCAAAAGGATTGTAAGCTATTTTCATTTTAGCGTGTGGAAAAAGGTTATCTAAAAACTGAATAAGCATGTCTGCAAACTCTTTATCATCTTCAATGATCAAAATAGAGAAGCTGTTTTTTACATTTGTTTTAGGTTGAGACATTAGAGATAAGATGTCATTTTTATCGAAACGCCTATGCCCTCCCGGCGTTGTAATAAAAGGTAATCGGCCAATTTGAGCCCAATGACGAATAGTCGTTGGTGCTACATGTAATAACTTAGCAGCTTCTGCGGGTGTGAGCAGAGACTTTTTACTTATATCCAATCGATCCTTCCTTAATAAAAATAAGTCAATCCCACTATAACAACCTACTACCCCTTAATATTAACCTAGATCAATGTAGTCTTTTTTTCATTGAGCTCAAATGAAATTTCAGTTATATTCCACCGAATATTGTCGTTTTTATCGTTTTTGTCGATTTAAATCAATAGTATGATATATTTTTGTAACTCGGATGTAAATTTCATTATTTTATAAAAAGGAAATAATTATGACAAGGATAAAGCAATCGATTATTGATGAGGAAGTTAATTTTCAAAGCGGTGTTGAATTAATTTCTACCACAGATAAAAACGGCGTTATTACCTATGCAAATCCTGAATTCTGTCGAATCGCCGGCTTTACTATTGATGAACTTGTCGGAAAACATCATAACATTGTCAGGCATCCTGATATGCCAGCCGCTGCATTTAAAGATTTATGGGATAAGTTGAAATTAGACCTACCTTGGCGTGGAGTCGTTAAAAACCGCTGTAAAGATGGTCGTTATTATTGGGTCGATGCTTTTGTGACACCAATTTTTGAACTTGGTAAACTCGTGGGTTATCAATCAGTAAGAACACGTTTAGACGATAAAACCAAGAAAAATGCCATATTGTCCTATCAAGCCTTACTAGATGGCAAGTCGTTAAATAAATGGTACCAACACTCGACCGTTAAAAATATAGCCTACTGGGCTGGGAGTATTACCACATTAGTAGGCGCCATGTATTACCCATACATGATGTTCTTATTGCCTTTCTTACCCTTTATAACCTATAAAAATGAAATTATAGATACTCCAAAATACCTTAAAAAGCTAGCGAATGAATATGACAGTGTTTCACGTTTAATTTATTGCGGCAGTAAACCCCAAGGCATAGCAGATTTTCATTTAAAAGTTGCTGAAGGTAAAATAAAAACAATTTTAGGCCGCATTATTGATAGTAGTAACTTACTCAGTTCTGGTGCCAGCAATCTAGAACAAGCAGCTCGAATAGCCAAAGAGGGTGCTGAACAAGAAACATCTGAATTACACCAAGTATCAACTGCCGTTGAAGAAATGGTTGCCACTATCGACGAGGTTGCGCAAAACACAACTTTCACCTCACAAAAAGTTAGTCAAGCACATTCAGATTGTGAAATCGCAACAAAAGCTATGCACCTAACCATGGAAAAAGTGAATCTATTAGCGCAAGAAGTGGCTAACTCAGCATCTTCAGCAACAGAGCTCGCTAGTGAGGTAGAAAAAGTTGGTAGCATCATGCATGAAATTCAAGGTATTGCAGACCAAACAAATTTATTAGCACTGAATGCCGCAATTGAAGCTGCGAGAGCTGGAGAGCATGGCCGCGGCTTTTCAGTTGTAGCCGATGAAGTTAGGGCATTATCAAGTAGAACCCATGCAGCAACAGAGCAAATACAGACCTCAATATCAGAAATGCAAAATACCTTATTGTCTTGGGTGCAAACCATGACTAAAGGTAAAGAGTCTGCTGATAGTTGTGTTGAAAAAGCAATAGAAGCTCATAATGTTGTTGATAAGGTTTATTCGTCAATTACTGACATTTCTGACTTAACTATTCAAATATCAACCGCATCAGAAGAGCAAAGTATGGTATCTCAAGAAATCAGCCGCAATATTATTAACATCAGTGATGCTTCTCAAAACAATCTTCATCAAGCCAATACCGTAGAAAGCGAGACCATAAACATTAAAACAAGAGCAAACGCCCTTGGGGCTTTAGGCCAAGCTTTTAATGGATAAAGATGATGACTGATCATGCAAGCCTGTTAGTGTCTTTAACAAGTAATTCCGCACTAGATTCTGGATGTATGGAGCAGTTAATACAAGAAGGGCTTTATATTGCACCCGCTTTATTTCCTGTCGACCGTGCAGGCTGTGGGTATTAGATAAAGACGGTATCTGCAGGGGTGTTCCTTTCAACAGATAAAACAGCAGGTTAATTTTATGACAGAATATCGTTGTTTTGTTTGGGGAAAAGGTACTAGGAATGAAACGATTATTAATACTGGTCATAAAATTATTTTGCATAGTTATTTCTTTTTTCATCGACTCTTCCATGAACAGAAAATGATTGAATGGACTGCTAATTTTGATTCAGCAAATTGCTTCATCAAACTTAGTAGATAAAAACTACCGCTTGTAAATGACGCTTTTAGAATTGTAAAATATTTCTATAACATTATGTATCACTGCTTATGTCGAGTAGCTACTTCCTTAACTATTTGTTTATTCTATTACTAAAAGGCTCTATCGTGTAGAGCCTTTGATTACGACTATGTGTAATAAATTGGTCTAAGTTGATACTTTTGGCTTTTCAGATATCCACAGTTTAATGTTCCCTTTAACCACGACAACATCATTTTCATCATAAGCAGTGATATCAACAAGCATATCACCAGGCTGCCAATCTTCTTGGTTTACCTTGGCTACGCATCGAATATCACTACCCGCTTTTGCGGTGTAATCAACGGTCATTCCTTTTGGGATCCAACGAAGATGTTTAGGAACAGACGCTTCTGCCATTACTCCCATGGCCATCTCTAAACCGTTACAAATAGCGATCACATGAACCGTTTTTATATGATTAAAAACTTTTTTTCTTTTTTTGATAATGCAGGTGCACTGGTTAGGCACTAATTCTGCAATTTTAGGGCTAATAGTCGCAAAATAAGGTGCGATACGGCTGACCATAATCGAAAAGAGTTTCTTTCCAAAAGGGTACTTTTCAAGTTTATGATATAGCGATAGTGTTTTATTGGTCTGGTTCATAATCTGCTTATAATTGTTATTTTAAAGATATTTTAATGCCTGAACGTAGGCTGCTCAAAACTTAATTTAGTGAGTAAAGCTAACGCACCAAGCAACATTAAGAATGATGAGTTAAAGACAATTTATCATTAGGTGAACGTCTCTACAAACGAATGCCACTGTATTTAATATTCTTGCTGTGAATATGCTCGCTTTGAATACAATGTCTTTGAATATAGCGACCTTGAATATGAATAGTTAAAATTTAATTACTTAACTATCGTCCGTCTAATTTACCTCAATAATTATTACGCTAAATACTTAGAAAAGTTTTCGACTACATAATCTTTGAACATTTTTAAACGCAATGGCTGATGTTTATCTTGTAGGTAAACCAAATAAAAAGGAGTGGGTTCAACCTGCCATTTATTAAATAGCGGCACCAATAATCCTTGTTCAAGTTCTGTTTTACAATATAGCTCTGGCACCCTAATGATGCCGTTACCCGCTATTGCTGAAGAGATCATAATCCTGCCATTTTTACAGGTAAGATTACCGTCAACGGTCACTTCAATTTTTTTGTTTGTTTCACTATTGATGAACGTCCAGTTTTTTAAACTGCCAGCAATACATCGATGACGTACCAAACCTTTTGGGTCATTCGGTTTACCATTTTTTGCTAAGTACTTAGGACTGACATAGGTATTTATCTTTATATCGGTAAGTTTTCTAGCGATAAGTGATGAATCGGCTAATTCCCCCATACGAAAAACGAAATCAAACTCCCCTGAAACCAACCATAAAATCACTTATCAATGAGGCAACTATTTCTTCTGCAATATAACCACCCACGCAATTAATACGAATATTACCCGATAAAGAGTCTGCACTTTCGAGTACTCGATTAATAGCATGTGTTATACCATTGAGTGACTGTTTACAGCGTTCATAAAACGCTTCGCCCTGTGGCGTTAAATGTTGTGTGCGGGTAGTTCTTATCAACAGACTAACACCGAGTCTAGATTCTAATTGAGCTAATTGCTTAGAAATATGTGATCTTGAACACGCTAGTTCTTCAGCCGCTTTAGTAAAGCTACCTTGCTCAGCCAACACTACAAACGTTTTGATATCGGAAAGGCTCACGTGTTTTTTCATACACTCTCTTTGTCAACTAATAGTAAACAGATACGACTGTTGATGCATATATATCACCAAAAAATAGTAAAGTAAATGATGATAGTAGTTGGTTATTTCATTGATAAAATAGCCTCTAAGTCACCGCTATTGAGACTTCTGGCTATTGAAGGTGATACATACACACTAAGATTGGTAACTCTTAGTCATCAATGATGTAAGTAAAGTGGCATATATCAATACCTGAAGTTTCTCTATTATTAGCTCAACAGACAAAATTCTATGACGAGGTATAATATGAAAAATTT
>MAAB01042123.1_pt1 | contig 25149 bp, 28 predicted proteins | sample 1115991 | NCBI WGS metagenome assembly MAAB01 (sample SAMN04961124, study PRJNA320927) | seawater metagenome | isolation source: sample BD02T18 sea water enriched with oil for 18 days | place: USA:Gulf of Mexico | collected 2013-07-27
TAATTGCGCCAAACCACCCGCCGCCAGTTTTTTTGCACCCGTTTCAATTTTCTCTTCCAGTTCATCAAGTACTTCACTAGCTTGCACTAACCCTAAGTGTCTTTCAGGCAGAGCCACATCCTCATCACGAGCTAGGGTAGCCAATAACGGAATATCTTTTGGCAAGCCAATTTGTAGCAACTCGGCATGACGTTGCGAGCCACATTTATTGGCAATTAAACCAATCACCTTAAAATCATCTCGGTAATTAGCCAGCCCCGACACCACCGCTCCCACAGTTTGCGCCATGCCTTTCACGTCCATTACCAATGCCACTGGTATACCAAATTTAGCCGCTAAATCGGCACTGGAGGGCTCACCATCAAATAAACCCATGACGCCTTCAATTAAAATAAGGTCACTTGTCTGAGCCGCCTCAAATAATTTTTGACGAACCCAAGCATCCCCCGCCATCCACATGTCCAGAGATTCTACGAAGTGACCGGAGGCCTGTTGCAATATTTGTGGATCCAAATAATCGGGTCCGGTCTTAAAGACCCGAACTTTTTTTCCCTGATTTTTAAAGTAACGTGCCATGGCAGAGGTGACGGTGGTTTTACCCTGACCGGATGCCGGTGCCGCCAGAAACAAAGCTGGGCAAGTCACTATTTTTTTTGCTGTATTCACTGTCATTAAAATTCCACGCCCGCTTGGGCCTTTACACCCAATCGAAAGGCATGGCGTTCATCCTGAACCACACTGATTGTATCGGCGATATCCTGTAGTGGCGTGGCCATAGTACGCCCAGTAATGATGACATTTTGCATCTTGGGGCGTGCCTTTAATGCTGTTACCACAGGTGCCACATCTAGGTAGCCGTATTTGAACATGTAGCTCATTTCATCAAATACCAACATGTTGTATTGATCATCCTGAAGCAGGGTTTCTGCCAGCGCCCAGGCTTTTTGTGCGGCGCTTATGTCCTGACTTTTATCCTGGGTCTCCCAGGTAAATCCATGGCCCATCACATGCCAGTCGATAAGCTCATGATCTTTAAAGAATTTGTATTCACCGGTTATTAAGCGACCTTTACTGAACTGAATAACTGCGCAGCGTTTTCCATGGCCTGCCGATCTGGCCATCGTGCCAAAAGCTGAACTGCTTTTTCCTTTACCTGTGCCTTTTAACAAGATAAGTACACCACGCTCTTCGGTGGATTTAGCAATTTTTGCATCCATGATGGCTTTTCTGGAGGCCATACGTTTCTGATGTTTTTGATCACTCATTTGTGTTTTACACTCATTGAAGTTAGGCGGTACTTGGCATAACAATATATTGGGCACCCAATTGCTGGGCTAAGATTTGTGCACGTCCGCGTTTAACGTCTGACTTTTCCATATCTATCAGCACAGAGTTTTTTCCTAGGCTGATATTTGCCACAGATTGATTGCTGCGGCCATCGGTTAATACGTAACAACGAACAAAAAGGTTAGGGATTTGGCGTTTTAATTTTTTTAAATATTGCTCGGCTTGTATCAAAGCATTTCGAAAAGGCGTACCGCCGGCTGCGGTTATGGTGTCCAGAAACTCGGTAATCTGCTTGGGGGCACGTACCTTTGGTAGTAACTCTTGAACTTGATCGTTACCAAAACCCAAAATGCACATTTGCTCTCGTTTAAGGTATGCCTGCTGGGCAATATTCAATACCAACCCTTTAGCTTGAGCAAAGCTGTTGTGCGCCAAAGTGGATGCGCTAGTATCTAGCATGACAAAATGCAGCACGGCCTGACCCGTTTGTGCTTTTTTATACGACAAAGATTTAGGTGGCCAACTACCTGCATTACGAACTAGGGTATGAAACCAGTTGGGCGATGTTGATTCGTTTTGAGAAGCGTGACGTCCGCCCATTGTTTTTCCATTTTGTTTACCCGCCCCGCTTAATAACGATTTATCAGGCGCAGTATGTATCGAGCTATGGGTTAAATTTGAAAAACTACTGGTTTCAGTGGTTTGTGTTTGGGGTGCCATACTCCCCCAGCTGCCTTCTTTTTCATTACCACTATCTAGACTTGGCGATGATGGCCGAGTAAAAGGGCTTTCAGGGGGCGGCATAGAATCTGGCGCACTATTAGATGAACTAGTTGGTGAGTTAGCTGGCGAGTTACTTGATGAATTGCCTGGCGGGGTGGAGCTGGAGTCTGCTTTTTTGCGATGTGCTAATACCAAATCACACACCGAGTTCAGATCGTCTTCTGTTATATTTTTATTTTCATTCCAAGCGGCATGGGCCAAGGCCGCACGATACCACACTAGATCGGCACGCAAACCATCCACATTAGCATCGCTGCAACGCTGGGCAATTTGACGGCGAATTTCTATTGAACAACTAATATTATTTAAGGACTCACGGGCTGAATGAATACGAGTGATAAGTTGTTGCTGTTGTGACTGATATTCATGGCAAAAATCGTCAGGATTAATATCAAATGCCTCTCGGCGAGCAACGATTTCCATACGCTCTTCAATAGTGAATTGATTGTCCAGCTCCACCATCAAACCAAAACGATCCTTCAGCTGCTCGCGCAATTCCCCTTCGTCCGGATTCATGGTGCCTAGTAATAAAAATTCAGCTACATGCTGATGGCTAATGCCATCTCGTTCGATGTGGTTGATGCCGCTGGCTGCTACATCCAATAATAGATCGACTAAGGAGTCAGCTAACAGGTTTACTTCATCTACATACAACACCCCACCATGAGCCTTTGCCAATAACCCCGATTTAACTTTTACCTGTTGTTCATTTAAAACTGATTGTAAATCCAGGGTGCCCACCAGCATTTCTTCACTGGCCCCTAACGGCAGGGTGACAAAATCATGTGCTTGTTGTTGAGGGAGTAACTGCGCCAGCCCCCGGGCCAGAGTAGATTTAGCACATCCTCTGGGGCCACTGATCAACACCCCGCCTATGGCAGGGTTTATAGCGGCCAGAATCAAGGCTTTTTTAAAACTTTCAAGCCCTGCCACGGCTGAAAAAGGAAATTGCTGCATATTAATTCCTCCATAGCCAAGTAAACCCATAGGCTCAGGGGTTAAATAAATATCAGCGAATAAGGATGCAATAAGGGAAGTAACAGATTTAATCTGGATCGTCTCAATATCCGCGCGTTAAACACGGAAATACCAGACGCTAAATTACCTAGGGAGGTTTGCGCCTTGCTATTGATCACCAAGATCGAACACCATTTGGAGTTCATCTGTTGAACACACGGACCTGTGCGTCCGCATGACTTCTATATTCCTGCCGAATATCACTGAAGCTGGTATCAAGCAGGTATCCTGGCTTACGTCTTAACTTGTTACCCTTCCCAGAGGTTCAGCTCCAGTGAATAACAGTTGTTGGCAAAGACGTTTACAGTTGCGGAGGCAGCGACGGATTAACCGTACTTCCCTTTTAATTCATATGATGAACACTTGACGGCGCAAGATTATTTCAATGGAGCGAAAGTGTCAATTCAATTATATTTAACTGTTAACTTAGCCTAAAGCACTAGCCCTGAAATTTTAAGATAGCGAGCTATGCAAAACTATAAAAAGCATACGCTATAATTACAGCGACACAGAATAATCTATTTTGTTAGTTGCGCCGTCTATGGCTTATCTGTAGCATTCGCGCCACTTAATTCATTTTAGAATAATGGTCTCAAACTCATGAAAGGTGAGTTTGGGTTAAATGGGAAGTAAGTTAAAGTCTTACGCTGCCCCCGCAACGGTGATGGATATCCTCCTTAGCCCGATACCAGCCATTAATAACTCTAAATCCCAGTAATTAGTTGCGGAGGGCGACGTTACAATGCACACACTCATCTCAATATATCTCCAGGGTACTCACTTTGACTGCCTTCCCAAACTCTTAAAGTTTTACCAGCGGCACAGTTACTGAATTTTTCAGCGTTTTTACGCTTAAAAAATATTGTTTCACAGGCCCTGATTAAGTCTGTTGTAACTAATTGCTTAAACTTATACACAAGTTTGTAAATTTAGAGAGAAACCATGTACACACGACTGTGCACCATAGCGTGCTTTTCACTTTTATTGATTCCAAGTATCACCCTAGCGGACGAGTTGACTCTGTATGACCGTATTAGTGACCTTGAAAAAATACTGCACAAACCCACACACAATTTCACTAACACACTAAACATAAAGGGCGTAGTTGAACTGGAGGCGTTTTCTCAAAACAAACCCGATAACAATGACAGCGATACTAGCCTTGCCACCGTAGAAGTGAGCATCGAAGCTCAAATAAATCCGTGGACTCAGGCGCACATATTGTTATTACACGAAGACGGTGAGGATCAGGATCTAGTGATTGACGAAGGTTTTATTGCATTTTCATTTAACAAAAGCGCAATTCAAGTGACGGCCGGTAAACAGGTTCTTCCATTTGCTCGTTTTGAATCACACATGATCTCTGATCCGCTAACTCTTGAAATGGCTGAGACCAATGACAGTGCCGTTATTACACGTTTTGAAGGCGATGAATTCCACGCAACCATTTATTTTTTTAAAGGGGATATTCAGCAGATAAGCGGCAATGAAAACGCCACACAAGTGGGTGCCCATTTAGGATATGTCATCAACTTCAATGAGCTTCATATTGATTTTGGGGTGGATTATCTGAACGATTTATCAGAGTCTGAAGGGTTCTTGGGGTATTTTGAAAATGCAGATGGTGATCCCATCATCCAACAAAACGTACCCGGTGTTGCGGTAAATACCTTGATCACCATGAAAGATTGGCACGCTATTTTTGAGTACGTAAGCGCTACCCGAGAATACGATTCAAGGGATCTAGTTTTTGGCGTAGATGGCGCCCAGCCAAGCAGTTTCAATGCAGAGCTTTCACATAATTTTGTACTGTCCGGTAAAGATGTCAATTTAGCTTTTGCTATTCAAGGCTCAAATCAAGCGCTTAATTTAAAGCTTCCCAAACAACGTGAAATGGTAAGTGTCTCTTATGCATTACAACCACAAACATCCTTGGCCGTAGAATATATGCATGCAAGCCGCTATCACCCAAAACACGGTGGCAGTGATACGTCATCTAATGTGGTGAGTTTGCAGCTGGCCGCCCAGTTTTAGAAAATTTTAATCATAAAGAGACCACAGGTCTCACGGAGAAATATTATGTTAAGTCAAACCGCTAACACTGCCCATGTTTCAGCTTCAAGCGTGCAAAAAAGCCAAATTTTATCTGCGGCCATATTGGGTTTCATTATCATGATAGGCGTAGGCTTAGCGCCAATGGAAGTAGCACATAATGCCGCTCACGACACCCGCCATTCTTTTGCATTTCCTTGCCACTAATTTAGGTCTATATCATGATTTTTAGAAACCTAGTATTTGCAGCCCTTGCGGTGGGCATTATTTCAGGACTGGTATTGGCGCTTGCTCAACAAGCCGCGGTGACGCCCACTATATTAGCAGCAGAAGCCTTTGAAATTAATGAAGCCGAGCCCGCCTTACAGGCACACGGGCATGAACATGCAGCACACAGTCACGACCCAGAAGCGTGGGCGCCGGAAGATGGGGCTGAGCGACTTTTTTACACCACTGTGGCCAATATTCTTGCGGCCATTGGGTTTGCCTTATTAATATTAAGTGCCATGGCTTACTCAGGTAAAGGCAACCTAAAAAACGGCGCTCTGTGGGGGGTAGCCGGATATCTTACTTTTTTTGTGGCACCCGCCATTGGCTTGCACCCTGAGATCCCAGGAATGGAAGCCGCCAATTTGCAAGGCCGCCAGGGGTGGTGGTTAATCACAGTAACCCTTACAGCCGCCGGCTTAGCACTAATCGCCTTTGGCCAAGCCAGCCTGAAACTGGGCGGCGTTGTGTTATTGCTTATTCCTCATGTGCTGGGTGCACCTTTACCTGAAACCCATGGTTTCGCTCACCCGGATGCGATTGCCGTAGCAACATTGGAAAAACTGGCTGAAAACTTTGTACAAGCCACCGCCATCGCTAATGGTGTGTTCTGGTTAGTATTGGGTGTAAGCTCGGGTTACGTGATTAATAAGTTTGGCATTATTAAAGCCGAAGAAGCTTAACACCTCACTCCTTGGGCTTGTAAAAAAGTCCAAGGGGTTTGGTTATTCTACAGAGCCCCCCCCTATGAACTTCACTGACGGCATGATGCAAACATTTAAGGGATTTCTAAAGGGCGACACTCAACTCTTAGCAGAAATTCAGAATCACCCCTTTACCCTATCTGCCACAAGCTGGCATTTCACTCTACCTACACTGCATGCTTTTATGGGCGCTCAAGCACCATTATTTTCAGAGCTGAATTACAAACAATTTAGACAACAACTATTTCACAGTCCCATTAATGAATATTTGAAACTACTGAACGGGAAAATCATCATCATAGACAATCAATACCATGTTGATGTGACAACCTACGCATTGAGCAGAATTAAAAAGGTTTAGGCATTAGCGACAGACACAAAAATGCCCCATCATTAATCACTTAATGAGGAGGCATATGATAAATACAACGAATGAATTTAGTGTAGTGTCTCAGACGTGGCTATTTCTTTTAAGGCACTCACTAATAGACTGTTTTGCTCTGAAGTGCCTACGGTAATACGCAGACAGTCTTTTAACAAACCATGACCGCCATCTAGACATTTAATCAAAATATTTTTTGATTTTAATCCTTCAAACCAATTTCTCGCCATACCTTGTGGCGCTCTCACCAATACAAAATTGGCTTCACTTGGAAATACCTGCAAACCTTTAATGGCCACTAAATCATTCATCAAGACTAAACGGTCAACTCTAAGTTGTTCAGTTTGCACCAAAAGCATGTCGTAATGCTCTAAAGCGAACAAGGTACTTGCTTGCGTTAAAATATTTATATTGTAAGGCAAACGTATTTTTTCTAATTCGTCTAACCACTCACGCCGGCCGACTATCATTCCTAATCGCAGTCCAGCCAAACCCACTTTCGACAAAGTACGCATGATCAACACATGTTCATACTGGTTTAACAACTCTAGGTGATCGGCGTCGGTGAAAGCGGTGTACGCTTCATCTATCACCACTAAACCCTCAGATGTTTCGATAATATTTTTAATGCTTGATTGCGACCAAAGATTACCTGTTGGGTTATTGGGTTGCGCCAAGAAGATCAATTCAGGCTGATGCTCATTAATAGCGGCTAACATGGCCTCTTCATCTAACTCAAAATCAGCTGTTAGTGGCACACCTATGTAATTCAAGCCGCAAAAAGTGGCGATCATCTTGTACATCACAAAACCCGGCTCAGGCGCTAAGATAGTGGCACCCGGTTTAGCTAATGCCATGGCCAACAGCTGAATAATTTCATCGCTGCCGTTGCCTAATAAAATATCATAGTCATCACTGATGCCCATGACCTTGCGCATTTCATCTTTTACATGCTGCGCCTGTGGATCTGGGTAACGATTAATCGGCAATGTTTTAAGCATTTCTGCCCAGGTTTCTTTAGCGATGGCAGGCCAAGTATAAGGATTTTCCATGGCATCCAGTTTTAACATGCCTTCCGAGTTAGGCACAGGATAAGCACTTAGGTCTTGAATTTCTTGTCGGATTAACTTTTTAACTCGGCTCATTGTAAAACCTATTTTAGAAATGAATATGTGAAAGATTATTACTTTAAAGAAGGGCCTTACTCATTAACCAACGACGACTTTTGCCTAACCATAATGAGAATGCCATAAACCCATCCGTGGGGGCTTGCTGCGGTATCCATGCCTTAGACATCTCAACCTGATTAGGTAAAACCCTAAGCTAATCTTATAAAACTGCACAGCTATTAACATACTAAACTTTGCAGCCTAGAGAAATTTGCCTGTTGTGCAGGCCAAGAATACGAAGGTGTTTGAGGCATGGATGCCGAAGCAAGCCTACAGGGATGTATCCACGGCGACCTTAGCGGTCTTGGTCTGCGCAACAAGCAAGCTGCCTCGGAAGAGGCATCTAACATTACTTTTTAATACGATACTCAGCACTGCGTGCGTGAGCCGTTAATGACTCACCACGGGCCAGTACAGATGCGACCTTACCCAATTCAGAGGCACCGTCGCTACTACACATAATCAATGAACTGCGTTTCTGAAAATCATACACCCCTAAAGGTGAAGAAAAACGAGCAGTACCTGACGTCGGCAATACATGGTTTGGTCCGGCACAATAATCGCCTAATGCCTCAGCGGTGTAACGCCCCATAAAGATGGCACCTGCGTGGCGAATTTGTTTCGCCGCCGCCTGTGGGTCTTCTATGGATAATTCCAAGTGTTCAGGGGCAATACGATTACTAAGAGCAATGGCCTCATCAAGGTCCTTCACTTTTATTAACGCACCACGGCCCGACAACGAAGCGCGAATCATTTCCTGACGCTCCATTTCTGGTAATAGCTTGTTGATGCTTTTTTCAACTTCCTCTAAGAAGCTGTCATCCCAGCTAATTAAAATTGCCTGTGCATCTTCATCGTGTTCGGCCTGACTAAACAAGTCCATGGCAATCCAATCGGCATCGGTTTTACCATCACAAATCACAAGGATTTCAGAAGGTCCGGCGATCATGTCAATGCCTACTTCACCAAATACAAACCGTTTTGCCGTTGCCACATAAATATTACCTGGCCCCACTATTTTGTCGACTTTAGGAATCGTTTGCGTGCCGTAAGCCAAGGCGGCTACTGCTTGTGCACCACCCACAGTAAAGACACGAGTCACACCTGCAGCGGCGGCGGCAGCCAATACTAATTGATTCACTTCACCACCTGGCGTGGGAACCACCATGATAATTTCTTTCACGCCGGCCACATGGGCAGGAATAGCATTCATTAATACACTAGAAGGATAAGAAGCTTTACCACCGGGCACATATATACCCACGCGATCCATGGCCGTAATTTTCTGTCCCAGCACAGTACCGTCTTCTTCTTCATACTGCCAAGATTCGGTGCGCTGGCGTTCATGATAACGGCGCACACGTTCTGCGGCCGTTAACAAAGCCTTGCTTTGATCATGAGGAAGATTTTTCAGGGCTTCAAGTAATTCATCCTGACTAATTTCCAGTTGATCCATGTTATTCACTTGTAAGTGATCAAAACGATTACTGTATTCAATAACCGCGTCATCACCACGCGCTTTAACCTGCTGCAAAATATCCAGTACGGTTTGCTGTACTTGAGTATCAGACACAGATTCCCATGCCAGCAACTTATCAAGAGACTGGGAGAAATCGGCTTGCTGACTATCCAGTTTTTGTATTTTAAAAGTCATGTTTTTTCCGGCCTAACAGCGACGCTCAACCATATCCGAGGCTAGCTTTTCAATATAAATTATTGGGTTTAAAACAGTCACACTGCCCCGGTTTAGCGGCGACGTTCAACGGCCGCGGCTAGTTTTTCAATAATGGGCTGAATCTGTAAGTGTTTAATTTTCATGGCAGCTTTACCCACCACTAAGCGCGAGCTAATAGGCGCGATTAAATCACGCTCTTCTAGGCCATTGGCTTTAAGAGTATTACCAGTATCTACGATATCAACGATCATATCCGCCAGCCCCATGATTGGTGCCAACTCCATTCCGCCATACAACTTAATGATATCCGCTTGACGGCCTTGTTCGGCAAAAAAGCGTTTGGTTAGACCAACAAATTTAGACGCCACTTTAATACGACCTTGAGGATCTACTGCGCCTTTAAGTGCACACGTCATTAATCGACACGTAGCAATGTTCAAATCTAACGGCTCATAAAGATCCTGACTGTTGTACTCCATCAATACATCTTTACCCGCAACCCCCATATCGGCGGCGCCATATTCCACATAGGTAGGAACGTCAGTGGCACGTATCACCACCAACTTAATATGCTCATGATTGGTATCAAAAATTAGTTTACGACTTTTTTTAATATCTTCTGCTGGCACGATGCCCGCCTCTGCAAATAGCGGCAGAGTGTCATCAAGAATACGACCTTTAGAAAGGGCAATAGTGAGAGGCTGTTGACTCATTTTTATTCCTAAAACAAAAAACAGTTTGAGCAAGCGCTTTCGGCTTACCCAAGCATTTCCTATAACAAAAGCTTATTTTGGTAAACGGCGTACATTGGCGCCAATTAACTGTAGTTTTTCATCGATGCATTCGTAACCACGGTCAATGTGGTAAATACGATCAACCACTGTTTCACCCTTGGCCATCATAGCCGCAATCACTAAGCTGGCCGATGCACGTAGATCGGTGGCCATCACTGGAGCACCAGTGAATGAATCGCCACCCTTAGTGAAACAGGTATTGCCTTCTTGCACGATATTAGCGCCCATACGTCGCAATTCTTGAACGTGCATGAAACGATTTTCAAAAATGGTTTCTGTCACCGTAGCACTGCCCTCGGCGACAATGTTCATCACCAAAAATTGGGCCTGCATGTCGGTGGGGAAAGCTGGATATGGGGCCGTTTTAACACTGACCGCCTTTGGCCTACGCCCTTCCATATCCAAGCTAATCCAATCATCACCAATTTCAATTTTAGCACCGGTTTCTTCTAGTTTGTGCAATACCGCTTCTAGAATATCAGCACGAGTATCTTTAAGTTTAATACTGCCACCGGTAGCAGCAGCGGCCACCAAATACGTGCCGGTTTCGATGCGGTCTGGCATCACGTCGTAATGACAGCCATGCAAGGACTCAACGCCTTCGATGCGAATAACGTCGGTGCCGTGACCGGTAATCTTTGCGCCCATGGCTATTAGACATTCAGCTAGGTCAACCACCTCAGGCTCGCGCGCGGCATTTTCAAGATGTGTTACCCCGTCCGCCAAAACCGCGGCCATAAGCAAATTTTCGGTGCCTGTTACGGTAACCGTATCCATCAAGAATTTAGCGCCTTTTAAACGACCATCTACTGTGGCTTTTACATAACCATCGGTCACTTCTATGGTGGCACCCATAGCCTCTAAACCTGATAAGTGAATATCTACCGGGCGAGAACCAATGGCGCAGCCACCGGGTAGTGACACTTGCGCTTCGCCGAAACGGGCGAGCAACGGCCCCAATACCAATATAGAGGCACGCATAGTTTTAACGAGTTCGTACGGTGCCACTAAGGTTTTTATGTCGTTGGCGTTCACTTCAATGGAGATATCTTCCCCCATTACCAAATCAACTCCCATCGTTCCCAACAGGTTAATCATGGTTGTCACATCATTAAGATGCGGCAAATTACCTATGGTAATGGGAGTATTCGCCAGCAACGTCGCCGCGATAATTGGCAAGGCTGAGTTTTTAGCACCTGAGATGCGCAGTTCCCCAGAAACTGGGGCGCTACCTTGAATTACTAATTTGTCCATTGAAGGCATAACACTACTACTTCTTATTTAGTTATTGTGCAGCCCATTGGGCCGGAGTGTAGGTTTTAATGCTGACGGCGTGTACTGAGCCATCGGCAATTTTCTCATTTAACGCGCCGTATACCAACTGCTGGCGCTTAACGGCATTGAGTCCTTCAAATTCATCGCCTATCACTGTGATGTGGTAGGTGTGTCCATCGTTTTCCACTGTTACCTGACAGGTTTCTAACTTGCCAGCCAATAAGGTTTGTAACTCGTCGGTGCTCATGCTTTCTCCAAGTCACTCTATCAATTGAGTGCTATAGCAAATCAGTGAAAATTAAGGCGCGGATTATAGCCCAGAAACAGGCAAATAGCTAAGTCCAATGCCACTGCGCGCTAGTTTTGTATAGTAAACAGACTATCAAGCTGCGCGCCTTTAATCATGGCCGTTAAGCTGGTTGGCAGCCCAGAAAATATCAGACTTTTTTGCTGTTTTGAGGCATAGCGCAACCAACTGAGTAATAGTGCCATTGCCGCACTGGAACAAGCCTGCACTTGACTCAAATCTAGGGTCACTTGCTTACCCCCTTCATTGATGACAGCAAAACCCTCTTTTTCTACATCCACCACCGAGTCAAAACTTAAATCCCCTACAACACCATAACGATCCACACTGAGCTGCTCAATTTGCTGTTTATGCACCTTCCTGCTCCTTAATTTGAATGACTGACGGTGCTTTTAACTCCAAACTCCAAGCTTTAATCGCTACGTCTAAATCGCCTTGATTGGCCGCCACTAAACGGGCAAATTGATCACGAAATAATTGACCTATATTCACCCCGCTAATAATGACATTTTGAATCATCCAGCGTTGATGCTTTTTATGAAAAAATAGACTTTGAATTACGGAATATACTTGCCCACTGGCGGTGACCACCTCAAGTTCAACCTGCGTATTTCGCTGGCTTTGGCGGGTATTTTTAAGTGGCTTTAAGCGGATTTTATAATCCTCAAACTCCCATAAACCCTGCGCATAAGTATTCAGTAACGTGGATTTGAAGGCATGATGAAAATCATTTTTTTGCTGTTTACTGGATTTTTTATAGTATTTTGCCATGACTCTTCGAGTCATGCGTTTAAAGTCCACTGCGCTGCCAATCACCTCTTCTACTGCCAGAATACGCGCTTTTTCATCCACTTTGACTGAGTTTTTTAGCGCTTCTATGCGCGCCATCAAAGCCTGTATTCGCTCACCTACCAGCCTATGTGCATCAACAGGGTTACCCTCTCCCCAAACGGGACACAACACACTCGCTAGCAGTAACCCTAAAAGAAATTTCATTGACTACTCACTGCGACTAAACAGAAACTGACCAATTAACTCTTCTAAAACAATAGAAGATTGAGTGTCTTCTATTTCATCCGCGTTCATCAGCGTTTCTTCGTCTGCCCCTACACTTAAACCTATGTATTTTTCACCCAATAAACCGGCGGTTAAAACAGAGGCGGATGTATCTGTGGTAAGGGGCACATTTTTATCTATGGCCATCTTTACTACCGCCACATAGTCTTCAGTGTCCAACTCAATGCTGACCACTCGACCAATCGTTACACCGGATAAAGACACCTTAGCGCGCTCACTCAAACCTGACAGGTTTTCAAAGCGGGCATATAAAAAATAACGTTGATCCTTGCTGGAAAAATTTAAGCCGCTGGCATTAAACGCCAACACCACCAAGGCGAGTATGCCCGCAATAACAAAAAAACCAACACTGATTTCCAAACGTTTACTGGTCATAACAAGCTCCTAAAAAAATTGAGATTTAGCACAGGTAACAAGATTTTGGGGGCTCATTAAAATCCTCCCAACATGACGGCAGTTAATACAAAATCCAACCCTAAAACGGCCAACGATGCTTGCACAACGGTTTGCGTTGTCGCACGACTAATGCCCTTGGCCGTAGGGAGCGCATTCCAGCCCTGAAATATCGCTATCCATGTCACCACCACGGCAAACACTAAACTCTTAATAATTCCGTTTACAATGTCCCCATAAAACTCCACTGACCCTTGCATACTGGCCCAATAAGAACCCTCATATATGCCCAGCATATCAACAGCCACCAGCGCACCGCCGTAAACCCCCAACACACAAAACATTAAATTTAATAGCGGCAAACAAACAATCCCGCCCCACAGTCTCGGCGACATAACACGTTTGAACGGGTCCACCCCCATAATCTCCATCGCGCTTAACTGTTCAGTGGCTTTCATTAAGCCAATTTCTGCGGTCAGAGCCGAGCCGGCACGACCCGCAAATAACAAAGCACTCACCACAGGGCCAAATTCTCGCAAAATGGACAGAGCCACCATTTGGCCCACCGCTTCTTGGGAACCGTAATCCACTAATATGTGATAACCCTGCAGCGCAAGCACCATACCCACAAATAAACCGGATACCAAAATGATAGGCAAAGACAACACACCCAGGTTGTACACCTGAAAAACCAAACGAGAAAGCGGGGCCTTAAAGCCCCGCCCCCAATTTAAGCTCTGCACTAGAAACCAGCCCGCACGACCAATAGTGGCACAGACATCAAGGGTGTTAATCCCTATCCGACGCACGCCATTCATTACGTAATGGTGAACCATCAACTTAGAAGGCTTCACACCAATACCTCTTCGGCAAGTGGCTTGGCTGGAAAATGAAAAGAGACCGGACCATCGGGCAGGCCAAATAAAAACTGCTTGAGTTCGCTGTCGGTATTTTCTCGTAACGCTTCAGGGGTGCCGGACGCAATAATTTGGCCGTGACTTAATACATAAACCTGATCACTGATACTTAAGGCCTCTTCCACATCGTGACTGACCAACACACTGGTAAGGGATAGATCTTCATTAAGTGCCCTAATCAATTTAACTAAAACCCCTTTAGAGACAGGGTCTTGGCCAGTGAAGGGTTCGTCGTACATGATTAATTCTGGGTCCAAGATAATGCTACGGGCCAACGCCACCCTTCTGGCCATGCCACCTGATAGCTGCGAGGGCATTAATTGACCCGCCCCCCGCAAGCCTACGTTTTCAAGGCGCAATAACACTAGATCACGAATCATGTGTTCGGGTAATTGAGTGTGTTCACGCAACGCAAACGCCACGTTTTCAAATACTGTCATATCGGTAAATAACGCACCCGATTGAAATAGCAGGCTCATTTTTTTACGCAGTTCAAACAAGGCTTGGCGGGACAAATCGGGCACGGATAAATTATTAACCAGTACCTCGCCTGAATCAGGTGTAAGTTGGCCGGTAATCAACCCTAAAAGGGTGGTTTTACCTGTGCCGCTGGGGCCCAGAATAGAGGTCACTTTACCCTTAGGGATATTCAAACTGATGTCGTCAAAAATCAGCCGCCCATCGCGGCGAAAGCTTAAACCCTTTAATTCAACACAATTACCCATGTAAATAAAAGTCCATGTTAATAAAACGTCCTAACCGGCAGAAATTTCCGCTTTCAACTTTCAGCATAGACCACGATGCTGCGGGCATATGCACAAACGATAATTTCATAACAAAAAAGCCTGCACACAGTAAACCTACAGTGCCTCTTGAGGGGCAGCTAAAAGCCTGTAAAATGCGCGCAAACAGATTCAATGAGAGCCGTTATATGTTATTAGCTTGTTTGGCCATCGCCGCCGGTTTAGTGGTACTGGTATGGAGTGCTGACCGTTTTGTATTGGGCGCTGCCGCCACCGCTCGCCATTTTGGAATGTCGCCGCTTTTAATTGGCATGACGATCGTATCCCTAGGTACCAGTGCACCAGAGATATTTGTGAGCCTATCAGCCTCATTTGGCGGCGCGGGCACCCTTGCCATCGGTAATGCCATAGGTTCAAACATCGCTAACATCGGCCTAGTGCTGGGCATCACCGCTCTAATTGCCCCTTTACCTATTCAGAGCAGAATGCTGAAAAAAGAAATCCCCATATTACTGCTGATTACGGTGATTGCCGGCCTAGTACTGCAGGATTTAACCCTAGATTTTTGGGACGGTATTATATTGCTAAGCTGCCTAGTAGTGACCTTGTTTTGGTTGTTTTTTGAAAATTCCGATCAAGGTACCACCGGTATAGATGAGGAAGAGTCTGAAGCCATGGATGCTTTATCTACCAAACAAAGTCTGTTTTGGTTAGTCGTAGGCCTAGTGGCCCTAATGGTCAGCGCTAAAGTATTGGTATGGGGTGCTGTAGAAGTGGCACGCTTTTTTGAAATATCAGAATTGATAATTGGACTAACCATAGTAGCCATAGGCACTAGCCTGCCAGAGCTTGCCGCCAGTGTCACCAGTGCTCTAAAGGGCCATCACGATATCGCCATTGGTAACGTAGTGGGTTCCAACATATTCAACCTGCTGTCTGTTTTGCCTATCCCTGGATTAGTCATCGCCACTCAAGTGGACGGCAGTGCCCTGTACCGAGATTACAGCACGATGTTTATTTTAACCTTGCTTCTCATGGCCTTTTTATACGGCTCAAGGAAAGCCAAGCGTGTGGGCCGTCGCGCGGGAACTATTTTGTTATTAGCGTATGTGAGCTACTTAGGTTTATTATTAGTTCAAAGCTAATATTAAATAACCCTATAGTCGAAACCAAATTTGCCATATAAGAATTTAAAACATGAGCCAGTTTAATTATTTAGCATCCATAACACGCACCGTCAGCGCCGAGCGTGATGCGGTAAATGAATTGTTATCACATATCGATGACTCTGCCATTGAAACCGCCTGCGAACTGCTGCTTAACTGCAAAGGCCGTATTGTAATTACCGGCATGGGCAAATCAGGACATATTGGCAATAAAATGGCTGCCACCCTTGCCAGTACCGGCAGCCCCAGTTTTTTTGTGCACCCAGGTGAAGCCGCCCATGGCGACATGGGAATGATTACCGCCAATGATGTGGTGATTGCCCTTTCTAACTCTGGCGAGTCGGGAGAAGTCACCACGTTACTGCCCTTGTTAAAGCGCTTAAATATCCCGCTGATTGCCATGACCGGCAACCGCCAGTCAAGCCTTGCTTTGGCGGCCGACAGCCACTTGTATGTAGGTGTAAATAAAGAAGCTTGCCCCCTAGACTTGGCGCCTACGTCTAGTACCACAGTGGCCCTTGTTATGGGGGATGCCCTAGCCATCGCCTTATTAGAAGCCCGCGGTTTTACCGCCGAGCAATTTGCGTTTAGCCACCCAGGGGGCAGCTTGGGTCGTCGTTTATTGTTAAAAGTTAAAACGATTATGCATTGTGGTAGTCAAATCCCTCAAATCAGCCCGACGACTCTAATAAAAGACGCCTTATTAGAAATGACTCAAAAAGGTCTAGGCATGACCACAGTCGTGGATGAAAGCGGCAATTTATTAGGCATATTCACCGATGGTGATTTACGTCGCACCCTAGATAAAGACTTAGATTTCCATACCACGCCGGTTAGCGAGGTTATGACCGTCAACTGCGCGAACATACACCCAGAGAAACTGGCCGCTGAGGCTTTACAAGTCATGGAAGAGAAAAAAATCAATGCCATTGTCGCCATAGACGACGGCGTACTAGTGGGGGTGTTAAACATGCACGATTTATTAAGAGCCGGAGTAATTTAAATGCGCAGACGCTATATAGTCACCATTCTTACGGCCATTGGCGTGGTGGGCTATTTAGCGCTTGATGACAAGCAGTTGGGCCCCATCAGTAATACTCAACACGCTATTCAGCAAGAGCCCGACTACACCGTCAAAGGTTTAAGCGCCCAGCATTATAATGCCGAGGGCCAATTAGACCGCATGATTCAAGCCGACGGTGCTCGTCATTACCCGTTTGACGACCGTACCCAGCTAGACAGCCCCAACCTCACATTGCACCAAGCAGCCCAGCCGCAATGGCAAGTCAGCGCGCAAAAGGGCACGCTTAACCAAAATCAAATGCTAGAATTAAATGGTGATGTTCGAGTCGCTCCGTTACAGCAAAGTGCGGGGACGTTCACCCTAAGTACCCCCCACTTGTCCATAGACTTAGAACAGCAAATAGCCGACACTGATAAACCGGTGATTATTAGCAGCCCCAATACCCATTTAACCGCCACTGGCATGAACTTGGATATGGTCAAGCAACAAGCCAAGTTTAAATCAACCGTTCGAGGAACACATGATCCCCATGCGCAATAACGGCACCACCCTAGCTCATTTATTTTCTTTGCTAATAATACTCTTCAGCTCACATGCAAGCTTCGCCCTGCCTGAAGACAGCCAGCAAGAAATTCGTATCGCCAGCGACAGCGCCTTCATGGACAAAGTTCAAGGACAACTCGTGTACTCAGGTCACGTTGAAATGATTCAAGGGACCTTAAACATTCAAGCAGATCGCATTACGCTGATTCGCAATGATGACGGCCTACAACAAGTCATCGCCGAAGGTAAACCTGCTCGCTATGAACAAACCATCGTCGCCAATGAAGGCACCACACATGCCTATGGGGATACCATTATTTTCCACGCCGCTAACGAAGAGCTTACCCTTTTGAAAAATGCTGGATTTAAAAAGCAAGGTAATATTTTTGAAGGCGATAAAATCGTCTACCTAATGAAAGAGCAGAAAATTAAGGCTGACAGCCCAGCTGACGAAAGAGTGCACGCTGTAATTCAACCTAAAAAAGAACACAATTCAGCCGGCCAAGGAACAGAACAATAAATGGCAACTTTACACGCGCAAAACCTTGCCAAGAGTTACGGTCCTAGAAAAGTGGTAGAAGATGTTTCACTTTCTATTAGTAGTGGTCAAATAGTCGGCCTCTTGGGGCCCAACGGTGCCGGTAAGACCACGTGCTTTTATATGATTGTGAACCTTGTAAATGCTGATCAGGGTACCATTCGCATTGATGACGAAGACATTACCGATTTACCCATGCATGGCCGCGCCAAAAAAGGCATCGGGTACCTGCCTCAGGAAGCCTCAATTTTTCGAAAACTCACGGTGGCCAATAATATTTTAGCCATACTTGAAACTCGTAAAGAGCTCAGTAGTAATCAACGTCACGAAAAACTAGAAAGCCTGCTTAATGAATTTAATATTCAGCATATTCGTGACAGCTTAGGCATGGCTCTTTCAGGGGGAGAGCGCAGACGCGTAGAGATCGCCCGTGCATTGGCAGCCGACCCCGCTTTCATTTTACTGGATGAGCCCTTTGCAGGCGTTGACCCTATCTCGGTGGGCGATATTAAAAGTATCGTTAAACAGTTAAAGGATCGCGGCCTAGGGGTGTTAATAACGGACCATAACGTGCGAGAAACCTTAGATATTTGTGAAAAAGCGTATATTGTTGGTAATGGTCATATTATCGCCGAAGGTTCTGCTGAGGTTGTGCTGAGCAACCAACTGGTAAAAGATATTTATTTAGGTGATGACTTTAAGTTGTAATCTTGTATATTCAAGGCAAGAGTTTCAGAAAAGTTTACCCGTTCGCGGAATTTTCTAATGATTTATGTGCCAGATATATTATTTGTTTTTGCTAAGAATATTGAAGAACACTAGGTTGTTCTCGGTACGCTTCAATGACATTACAAAGCTCGGGATTAAGTAGTTATATATGAAAGCTTCGCTACAACTAAGAATGGGCCAACAGCTGACCATGACGCCTCAGCTGCAACAGGCCATTCGTCTTCTACAGCTTTCCACTCTCGACTTACAGCAAGAAATTCAAGGCATGCTGGACTCCAACCCACTACTCGACGTGGATGAAGAGTTTGAAACCCCCAGTGCCGACAAAAACGATCAAAATGGTAATGACAGCCCCGTCAGTGAAACCCCTGCCAGCGAGAACACCACCCCTGAAGCGGCCACAGAAGACACTCACTCAGAAAGCGAAATGGCAGCCGACAGCGAATGGAGCGAAACCATTCCTGAGAACCTATCCACTGACAGCGAGTGGGACGATACCTGGCAGGCTTCTGCTGCACCTGCCTCCACCAGTTCTGGCCAATCCGGTTCTGGGGAAGATTACGACATGGATTCTCGTAACGGCACCACAGACGACCTGCAAGATCACTTGCTGTGGCAATTAAATCTCACTCCCATGTCCAATAATGATCACTTGATCGCCATTAATATATTGGAAGGGGTAGACAGTGACGGTTACCTTAAAGTCACACTAGAAGACATTTTAGAAAGCCTAGATCCGGCGCTTGATATTGAGATGGACGAAATCCAAGCGGTATTGACGCGCCTACAGCAGTTTGAACCCAGCGGCGTGTGTACCCGCGATCTGCAAGAGTGTCTAGCAGTACAATTATCTCACTTAGATGAAGACACACCCTGGTTAGCACTCGCTAAAAAGCTAATTGCAAACCACTTAGAGCTATTGGGCTCTAAAGATTACGCCTCACTAATGCGCAAACTTAAAGTAAAAGAAGAAGAACTAAAGTTAGTGATTCGTGGCATTCAAGAGCTAAATCCAAGACCAGGCTCCCAAATAGCCCCTCAAGCCAGTGAATATGTTATTCCTGATGTGATGGTGCGTAAAATTAAAGGTGAGTGGCGAGTAGAGCTAAACCCAGATATAGCCCCTAAACTGCGCATTAACGACCATTATGCGTCCATGGTTAAGCGGGCTGACAGCAGCGCAGATAACACCTTTATTAAAGATCACTTACAGGAAGCACGCTGGTTCCTAAAAAGCCTTCAAAGCCGTAACGATACCCTACTAAAAGTAGCCCGTGAAATTGTAGAATATCAGCACGAGTTTTTAGATTTGGGCGATGAAGCCATGAAGCCATTGGTACTACATGATATTGCCGAGGCAGTAGGCATGCATGAGTCCACTATTTCACGGGTGACCACACAAAAGTACATGCATACGCCTAGGGGAATCTTTGAGCTTAAGTATTTTTTCTCAAGTCATGTAAGCACCACCAGTGGTGGAGAATGTTCATCTACCGCCATACGTGCCATGATTAAGAAAATGATAAGTGTCGAAAGTGCTAAAAAGCCCCTAAGCGACAGTAAAATAGCGGCACTCTTAGAAGATGACGGCATTAAGGTTGCGCGCCGAACAGTGGCGAAATACCGTGAAGCGATGCATATTCCGCCTTCTAATGAACGTAAAAGATTAGTTTAAACTTTTTCCAGTACCATTTGAGAATAGATTGACGTAAGTCACACCGGTTTTTGCCGGTAACCTATACTTAAGGTTACCAGCACATTAAACGCACCCTAATTCGGGGGTGCCGACAGTAGGAGCCATCTATGCAAATTAATATCAGCGGCCACCATGTTGAAGTAACACAAGCCCTGAAAGACTATGTACATTCTAAAGTAAACAAGCTTGAGCGACATTTTGAGTACATAACCAATGTGCAGGTTACGCTAACCGTTGAAAAGCTCATGCAAAAGGCGGAAGCCACTATCCATGCATCAGGCGCTGAATTACACGCTAATGCTGACGACGAAAACATGTACGCGGCCATCGACGGCTTAACCGATAAGTTAGACCGTCAATTGCTTAAACACAAAGACAAGATGAATAGTCATCGCAACGGAAACACCCATTAATTTCATATGACATCCAGCATCTTTGATATTTTAACTTTGGAGCGCACCCAACTGGGTGCGCAATGTAGCAGCAAAAAACGTGTCATAGAGTATGTGGCCAACTTTTTAGCCGAAAAAATTCCCGACGCACAAGCAGACGACCTTTACGAGTACCTTATTGCCCGTGAAAAACTGGGCAGTACCGGGATTGGTGAGGGCATTGCTATCCCCCATAGTCGCTTAAATGAGTGTGAAGACACCATAGGCGCACTGTTTGTTTTAGAACACCCCGTTGATTTTGACGCTATTGATCGAGTACCGGTTGATATCGTATTTGTATTACTGGTTCCCACTGAAGCTACTGAGCAGCACTTACAAACTTTAAGTATGCTTGCCCAGAAATTTAGTCAGCAGTCGTTTAGAGACTCTTTACGTAAAGCAAACACCACACCCGAACTTTATCAATTGGCCTGCGAAGAATAATTTCTATTTTCAGGATTTTCATAGATAATCAATTTTTCAATAGATCAATTACCATGGAATAAAAGGGATAATATGAAACTGGTAATTATAAGTGGCCGCAGTGGTTCAGGAAAAAGTACCGCACTAAATGTTTTGGAAGATTTAGGTTTCTATTGTATTGACAACCTCCCTGTTGCCTTACTGCCCAGCCTAGTTGTGCAAGTACAACAAGAGAAGCTCGCCACTCGAGAAGTGGCGGTTAGTATAGATGCCCGTAATACACCTGTTGATTTAGCCAATTTCGCCGATATTATCCAGCAATTATCCCTTTGTGATACCAAATTAGAGATTGTTTACCTAGACGCCCACACCGATACATTGCTCACACGCTTTAGCGCCACTCGCCGTAAACACCCTCTCACAGGACCCGATACCCCCTTATTGGAAGCCATTAAGATAGAGAGTGACTTACTGCTACACATTAAAGAAATGGCGGACTTGAATGTAGACACCACCCATTTGTCGATACATCAATTACGCAGCATTATTAAAAACCGTGTGGTGCATAAGCAAGGAGGGGAAATGTCCTTATTGTTTGAATCATTTGGCTTTAAACATGGCATTCCTAAAGACAGCGACCTGGTATTTGATGTGCGCTGCCTACCTAACCCTTATTGGGACCCCATGTTAAGACAATTTACTGGCCAAGACGGTGTGATTGTGGACTTTCTGGGTAAAGAGCCCACTGTTAATGCCATGTTTAAGGATATTTCGCAGTTTTTACAGTCATGGTTACCCCAGTTTCAATTAAATAACCGCACCTATATGACCGTTAGCATTGGCTGTACAGGTGGGCAACATCGTAGCGTTTATATGGCAGAGCGATTACTCGCTCACTACCAAGAAACGTACGGAAATGTGCAATTGCGCCACCGTGAATTAAACCAATAACAGCTATATTTGGCGTAACCCGCACCTAGACAGCCAACCATAGTACCGCTAGAGTAGAAATTCACCTTCCATTATAAATGACCAGCATGCTTGAAAACTCTGCCACAATAATAAATAAACTGGGTTTGCACGCACGGGCCGCCGCTAAACTGGTTTCCACCACCAGTGGCTACTCCAGTAAAGTTAAAATTGCCTTTAACGGTAAAGAAGTCGATGGCAAGAGCATCATGTCTGTCATGATGTTGGCCGCAAGCCAAGGGTGTACCCTCACTATTAAAGCCCACGGCCAAGATGAAGACGCCGCCATGCAAGCTGTATTGGATTTAATAGAAGATCGATTCGAAGAAGAAGAATAAGCCCCTCCCTTCAACTACACTTTAATAGTCCAGTGCAGTGTCCCGAGCTAATCCATGCTTAAGCAAAAGGCTAAGAGGTCAGTTACAAGACGTCATTACGCAGTAATAGTGGGCTATTACACGTGATGACAACACAGAAAAAGACCTATTAACATTTTGCCCGGCGGGAACTCTTCAAATTCGCCGTGGCGGCGCCGCAACTCTTGTCAATAACACGTTATTACCTGCGAGGCGCGCCTTGCCACAACAAATTTGAAAAGTTCTTAAACATCGATTAGCTCGGGACACTACACTCGCTCTCGCTTTGGCGCTACAATTGCGCCCCTGAAAAAAGGATAGGTTATGTCTCGGGGCGAACATCAATCAAAAAAGCTTAAACATCTAGGCGCTGCACTGGAAAGTGGTGCCCTGGCCCAAGTGCGTCGCATCCTTAATAATGATCTGCAAGCAGCAGATGTTGCTCATCTATTGGAATCATCCCCCCCTAAGGAACGTAATTTACTTTGGGGTCTTATCGATGATGACAATGAAGGGGACGTATTACAAAACCTCAGTGATGAGCTACAAAGCTGGGTAATGAATCGTATGAGTGTTCAGGAAGTGGCTAATGCCATGACTGATCTGGATACCGATGACATTGCAGATTTACTGCAAAATCTACCCAACAAAATTACCCAAGAAGTACTGACCAGCATGGACTCCCAAGACCGTGCTCGGATTGAAGTAGCACTGTCCTACCCGGAAGACAGCGCCGGTGGTTTAATGAACACCGACACCATTACAGTGCGCCCAGATATTACTCTTGAAGTGGTTTTAAGGTATTTACGCCGCCATCGAAGTCTTCCTGACATGACTGATAACTTATTGGTGGTTAACCGTCGCGATGAGTTTATAGGCCTATTGGCCATCAATAAAATATTGGTGAGCGATACCGAAACAACCGTTCGCGAGGTTATGAACACTGACATCATCACCATAAATGCTAATATGGAAGACACAGGTGTGGCCCGCTTATTTGAGCGTCACGATTTAATTTCGGCACCTGTAGTGGATGAATACACTGGCAAGCTATTAGGCCGAATCACCATAGATGACGTAGTAGACGTAATCCGTGAAGACGCGGATCACTCACTTATGAGCATGGCGGGACTTGACGAAGATGAAGATACATTTGCCACCGCCTTTAAATCAAGTCGCCGCCGCGCGGTCTGGTTAGGGATAAACCTGCTAACCGCCTTTTTAGCCAGTGCCGTTATAGGTTTATTTGAAGCAACCATCGAGCAGGTGGTGGCTCTTGCTGTATTAATGCCCATTGTGGCCAGTATGGGAGGCGTGGCTGGCAGCCAAACCTTAACCCTCATCATTCGTGGCCAAGCGATAGGACATATTGATGCCAGTAATGTCCGCTGGCTACTGAGTCGAGAGTTCTTAGTGGGTATGATCAATGGCGCTTTATGGGCCGTGGTCGTGGCGACGGCCACCTATATTTGGTTTTGGGATTTAAAAATATCTCTGATTATCGGCGCAGCCATTATTATAAATTTGGTGGTTGCGGTAATGGCTGGGGCCTTTTTACCTATTTGGTTGAAACGCTTAAATATTGACCCAGCACTGGCCGGCAGCGTTTTACTCACCACTATTACTGATGTAGTGGGATTTTTTGCTTTCTTAGGCTTAGCAGCCGGCTTATATTTTTAACACTTTAGAATTTTAATGCTACTTCGGATACTCAAATGAACGACGACGATCAATTAGAAAACGAATACAGTGGACCAAGTAAGTCTCAGGTAAAACGTGACATGCACAAATTGCAAGCTTTGGGGGAGTTCATTTGTGAATTACCCAAAAAACAATTGGTGAATGTGCCGTTATCCGAAACGATGCAAGTCGCCATTGCAGAATGGGGACGCATTAAGAAAAACGAAGCGAAGCGCCGTCATTTACAATACATTGGCAAAATCATGCGTACCGAAGATTTGGAAGCGGTGCAATTGGCTCTAGATAAAATGGACCCCAGCAGCGATGTTTTTAACCGAGTATTGCACCAGCAGGAGCGCTGGCGTGAACAGTTAATCGAAAATGGCAATGAATCGTTACAAGAATTTTGTTCTGAATTTGAGGTAAGTGATGTACAGCATTTACGCCAACTTATTCGCAACGCTGCAAAAGAACAAAAGCTAAAAGAAGCCGACCCTGACGCCCCCGTTCAAAGTGGTAACACCGGTAAAACTGACGCACGTAAATTATTTTTATTCATCAAAAGTTTTTATAAAGAGTAACTACACTCTTTATAAATACAATACGCCTCAGTATTGCTCTAAGGCTGCAGATAACACGTAGGCGCTTTAAATTAAGCGCTTATGTTTACTAAGCGGCATGTTATCACGACATTTTTGCAGTAAACCTAAATCTATTTCAGCCATCGCTAGACCCGGCTTATCCTGCGTGAC